>ERZ1292625.281-Hain-H41-01um-R1-281-length-85588-cov-10_pt1 | contig 85588 bp, 76 predicted proteins | sample MGYA00564400_ERZ1292625 | MGnify/ENA primary metagenome ERZ1292625 (study PRJEB36523, sample SAMEA6512639) | groundwater metagenome | collected 2019-01-08 | study: AquaDiva: Metagenomics assemblies of 32 groundwater samples | reverse complement strand
TCGTCCCGTGCACTGCGAAGCCCGCAGAGGGCGAAGTAGTGCCGATGCCGACGTTCCCGCTCGGGTTGATGTAGAGAGAGTTCGCGGAGGCCGCCTGATTCACCACCAGAGCGGCGTTGTTGCCCGCCGAGAAGCCGCCCGAGAAGGTACTCGTCGCCGTTGTGCTTGTCGCGAGGAAGTACGAGGCGCGGGCGTAGTCGCCGAAGTGCCCGATGCCTTCTACCGAGAGTTTGTAGGTCGGAGAGGTGGTCCCGATGCCGACGTTGCCGGTAGAGAGCGTGGTGTCCGTGCCGTCAAGTCCAGTAGCGAAAATCAAGTTACCAATGTTGAGCGTGTTCGCGCTATTCACGGCGGGAGTGTCAATGTTGTAGCCGATGACGATGTTGTTACTGCCGGTGGTAAGTGTTTCCCCCGCGTAATTGCCCAGTAGTGTGTTGTTACCGCCGGAAGAAACAGCGGCTCCAGCCCGATATCCTATTCCCAGATTATTAGAACCGGCATTCGCGTTAAGAGCGTAGGAGCCGATGCTGATACTGCTTGAAGGATTACTCTGCTGGTTTGCTTGGTAGCCGATGGCGATATTATTACTGCCGGTAGTAAGGGCGAGAAGAGGACCGCCGCCGCCAACTGCGATATTGTTGGCGCCGGAGACATTGTTCTGGAGGGCGAGGTAGCCAACCGCGAGATTGTCGTTGCCCGTGGTGTTGGAAAAGAGAGCTTTTGCGCCGAATGCGGCATTTTCGTTGCCAGTGGTGTTCGCCTTTCCCGCATTCAGACCGACAAAAGTATTATTGAGCGTTGATGTACTTGCCCGCAATTCCAGCGACACATTGCCGAGCGGGTCGCGGAGCGTGATAATCGGCGTGCTGGTGGCGGAGTTGGTTATGTCCAAGCGCGACGCGGGCGCCGTGTTCCCAATCCCGACGTTGCCGCTTGAATTCCAAATACCAGAACCGGGGAAATACGCGGTGTTTGAGACCGACAACTGCGTGGTGGAAGCGTTGCCGAGCGTGGAGAGGCCCGTAACATTCAGGGTTGAAGTGGCGGTAACCGCCCCGCCGACAAAGAGCGAACTGGAAATGTATCCCGTGCCGTGCACCGAGAGCAGTTGCGCCGGACTCGTCGTCCCGATGCCGACGTTGCCGTTCGATCTTATTCTCATTTTTTCTCCACCTACTCCGGTAAAAATATAACCGTCATAACCTACCTCATCGCCATAGAAATACAAATATCCATCGGTTACATTCCTCCCAATATTATAGCCTTGCGCGTTTGAACTATTTGCCAATCTGAAATTATAACCATCCCCAGCGACGCTTAATTTATATCCCGGACTCGTCGTCCCGATGCCGACGTTGCCTTGTATGATTAATCCATTTGACGGAGCCGCCGTCCCAGCGTACCCGATACCGACGCTCGCACCCCCCGCAAAGGCTGATTCACCCAACACACTTAACTTTGACACAGGACTCGTCGTCCCAATCCCGACGTTGCCTTGTATGATTAATCCATTTGACGGAGCCGCCGTCCCCGCGTACCCGATACCAACGCTCGCTCCTCCCGCAAACGCTGATTCACCCAACACACTCAGTTTGCTCACCGGACTCGTCGTCCCGATGCCGACGTTGCCGCTACTATTCCATATCCCTGACCCCGGGAAATACGCGGTGTTTGAGACCGACAACTGCGTGGTGGAAGCATTCGCCAGTGTAGTGAGACCCGTAACATTTAACGTTGACGTTGCCGTGAGCGCCCCGCCGAAGAAACTCGTACCGCTGACATAACTCGTCCCGTGCACTGCGAAGCCCGCAGAGGGCGAAGTAGTGCCGATGCCGACGTTGCCGGCAGATGTGATGTTAAAAAGGTAGCCGCCGCTGGAGGAGGCGATGCGGAAAATGTCGGCGGTTTGGCCGGCGACGGCTTTCAGGTCAAGCGTGGTGACTGACGTAGAAGCGGAGGCGTTTTCTATATAGAGCGGATGGTTGAACTCAAACCGCTCGCCGGCATTCCAGGTGAGGAGCGCGTTCGGCGATACGCTTCCGCGCTCAAAGGCGAGATAGGAGTTCTCGGTGTCGGCGGTGGCATTGTCCGAATTGATGGTGAACGTCTCCGCGACGAGATTGCCGCCGGTCAGGGTGCCCACGAGCGTGGTGGCGTTGACTTCGTTGGCATAGATTTTGTCAAAGCGCACTCCTGCCGTGCCGATATCCACCGTGTCGTCCAAGGCCTGAATGTTCCCGATGATGGTATTGCTGCCGATGCGGAGCGTTCCCGCCGACGCCGTGATGTCGTGATTGCCCGTGCCGGTGAAGGTGAGACCGGCGCCGGCGCCGGTCAGTACCGCGCCGGTGGTGCCGTCAAGCATGAAATTGCCGGATACCGCGAGGGCGCTTGAAGGCGAGGTGGTGCCGATGCCGACTAATCCTCCGTTCGTAACGATGAAATTCGTGGCGGTGGATGAACCGACGACGAAGGCGGGGCCGCTGATGCCGTTCGGGTTGACCGAAAGGAGTCCCCAGGGGCTGGTGGTCCCGAGCCCGAGGTTGCCGGAAGAATCAATGCGCAGGCGCTCCGCGCCGCCGGTGGAGAGAGCGAGCGAGGAGGCGGCGGGCGACCAGAGGCCGGTCGTAAGGTCGCCCGCGAAGGTGTATGCGGGCGCCGCCGCGGCGCCGAGATTTGATGCGATGAAGTTGAGCGCGGTGGTCGTCGCAGTGGCGAGGATGGAGCCATCGGTCGTGTTCACCGCGCCGACGCCGAGCCCGCCGGTCAGGTATGCGGAGCCGTTTATGCTGAGCGTAGCCGAAGGCGAAGTCGAAGCGAGACCGACAAAGCCCGTGTTGCTTGATATGTACAAGAGTGGCGAGGAGGTGCCGACGGTGAGGAGACCGTCGCCGTAGGGCGTCGTGGTGCCGACCGAGAGGCGGCCCGCAAAGGTGCTGGTCGCGGTCGTGGAAGTGGCGGTGAAGTAGGGGGAGGAGATGGAGGTGCCGGCGGACACGACGGCGGGAGTGACGGTGCCCGAGACGGCGAGGTCGCCGGTAACGGTCGTCCCGCCGAGAGCCGTCGTGCCACCCGTGAGGTTAGTAAAGGTACCGGTTGTTGCAGACACCAAGATGCCGCTGGTAAGCGAGCCGCCACGAAAGTCGCCGTTGGTCACGATGAGCTCGTTAAGCTTCTGTATCATATTGACTTGTTGGATGGTCGTTTGGTTGGTCACTACCTGACGGCTGACGGGCTGAAGCAGACCGGATACCGTTGCGAGGATGTCGGTGCGAAGTCCTGCGAGCGACTGATTCATAAAATCCTCGGAGATTCCTTTTACAATCGTGTTGTATGTGGGATACGAATTTACCGTTTGCTTTTGAGTGGAGGTCGCGATGGCGAGCGTAGGCTCAGGCGGGACGACACCGGGCAAAACGATGGTGGGCGCTGGAGCGAACAAGAACGCAAGTCCGCGATTCGCCGCGCTGAAGAAACTCTTAACCGTCTCGTAGGTGGCGAGCGCCACTTGTTGGCCGACTGTGAGTCCTTGAAGCACAGCGGCAACCTGATTGTTTGTTCGAAGTCGAACTTCAATTGAATTAAGTGCGAGAGCACCCTTGCCGAGTGCGCCGAGATACGCGTTTTGGACCGTGTCGGGCGCCGAAGCGATAAACAATCCCGCCGAATAAAAAACGTTTCGCGTTCCTTTTGCACTCTCATACGCGAGGCGGCCGGCAGCCGCAAGCGATGCGAGGTAGCCCTGCGACATGGTGTCGGTAAACGCTACGAAGCGGCGAGCCCCTGCATATTCTGCGTCGAAGACCGCGCCCGCGATACGCGGCGACATTTCTGCGACCCCGTAGGAAATCGCCACGTCAGCGCGTATCGCCGCGTGCGTCGCCTCAATGATTGCCGTGCCGAACGCGAGATTTGCTTGATTGACGAGGTGGGGTGTTTCTGCGAAGAGAAGCGGCAGCGAGGTGATGAACGCATACACATCACGTGCTGCCGTTTGTACATTTTTAAATGTAATCGGCGTGACCGAAAAAGAAATTGTTGATGGGAAAGAAGTAACACGAGGTTCGCGATGAGTACTAACAATCGCCAGGGGGAGTGGAGAGAAATCTAAGTCTGTAAGAAGCGATAACTTTGCTTCGCTAAAGTTACGCAGGGCAAGCGCGAGTGCACTCTTTGTTACAACGCGCGGAGCAATCTCATTCACTTCTATTCTCACGGCATCAATTCTCGATGCGATGCGTGACGGGATGCCGCCAAACGTATCAGAGAACCCGGAAGCGGCTTCGCGTACAATCACTGCCGCTTGATGTGCGAGCTGCGACACTGTCACTGCGCGCGCCGCGAATGCTCCGGAGACAACCACCGCCGTCGCGAGTGAGAGCGCGAGAACCTGCCCCCATAACGGCCTATCGGACATAAGGGACATCTGCTGTCCAATACTTTTATGCAGCGTATGCAAGGGTGCATTAAGGACACGATGGAGCGGAAAACGATGTGCGCGATATTCAGCCTCGCGCGCACGCGCGAGCGCGCGCGCGTAATCGATCTTGCGACTCCCTTGCTCGTCGAGGAAGCGCGTCAACGACTCACTGTCGATAAGCCAACTGTGTCCGACCCTTCTGCCGATAATTTTTCCAGAACGCGCAAGGCGTGCAAGATAGTCCGAAGTGTAGCCGGATAGTTCTCCCGCATTTTTTGTCGTTATGAAATTTTTATCAAAGAGTGTATCCATGTCGGATATCCGAATTAACTAAATCATACCTTATGTTTCCGGCGACCGGTGAGAAAAAATAATGGAGCGTGTGGATAAGATTTGGAAATTTTTGGCGAATATCCGGCTAAAAATTCGCCCTATACTAATTTTTGCGCGTAGAGCCGCCTATACTCATGGGAATAACGCCTCGTATGGCCTCTCGCTGGCGTAAAAAGGACCCTCGCGGAGTCCAGTCGGAGACCTGAAGAACAATTCTGAAAAATAAAGCTGTAGAAATTCGTTTTTATCCGCCCACATCGCTTCACAAAGAAATTGTTTGGTCGTTTGCATACTAATTCAGACGCTAATACTGATGCTGAAGTTTCTAAAATGCACCGTACCTGTTAGCTATATCGGATATGCGAAGTAAAAATATATCCTGAACACTGCGAAGCAATTTGGAACGTATTTTTATACACTTTTCGCACAATATTGAACACATTGTGCGAAAATATGCGTTTAAAATCGCCTTTCCAAGCCGACGCTAAACATGCTCATGCCGTTTTACGGCAAATAAGTCCCGAAGCGGCGTTTTTGGCAATTTAAATTCTTATCTGGATATATGTGTAAACTCGCCTATACAAGACGAGAAAATAGGTAAATAAGCTATTTATTATAGAATACAACTCCAGCTAATATACTTACTTGTCTATTCGAGAGTATATAGGTATCAAAATAACCGCTACCAAGAACTGCTGTAGTGGCTAAAATTACTGCAACAAGAGCTCCTGCAAGCTGCACCATTGGCATCACTATTGATTTCTTCCCTTTCCGTTCTTCCTGCTGTCGTATAGGTTCTTTTCTCGGTAGAAGCTCCTCTGGGGGGGCCTGATATATCGCCTTATATACCGTGCGAATGGGTATATTCACTTCTTTTTCGGGCTCTGGGACCGTGATTGGAGTTATTATCGGTTCAATATCTCCAACACGGTCGAACCACGCGCGCCAAGAATCCTGTAAATGCTGTGAGAATTCTGACTCTTTTTCCTTGTCATCTTCCTCTCGCAATCGATTTATCGAAGGAAGAAATTCATCTTTAGACGCCTCATAACGCGGCGCCTCCCACGTTGGTCTTTTTTCATTTTCTGTCGGTGGGGCATCCATTACATCGCCAAAGCGATGGTCTTTGATAGCCGATTCAAGCACATACCAACTACGCCCGACAAGACGCGCCGGCACTCGACCCTCCCGGCATAGCTGACCAATATAATCCTTGGCGTATCCCGTTATTTTCGCGGCTCGCTTCGACGATACGTATTTCTTTTCCTCTATGAGAATCTCGTCCATACTCGTAGTATAAGCATATCTCGGCTCGTAGGGAAGGGCTGTGCATAACCACCTAATCAAGCTTCTCGATAAGCAATTTTTTGAAACTTTCTGGGTTCCCCGCCCCGCGGCTCTCCTTCATCGCCTTCCCGATAAGGTACTGGAGTGCCGCCTGTTTGCCGCTCTTGTACTCCCCAACCGCCTTCGCCTCTGCAGCGATAACTTTATCCACCGCTTCCCCGAGCGCCGTGACATCGTGGACCTGTATGAGGCCTTGCTCCTTCGCTATGACGTCTGGGTCTCCGCCCTTTTCAACCATAATGAGCAAAGTGTCTTTTGCACCGCGCGATGACAGATTGTGCGCGGCAAACATCCGTATAAGTTTTGCAAATGAAGCCGGTGTGGCATTCCCAGATTCTCCCGCGAGATCAGATATAAAATAATTCGCCGCAAGCACGACAGGCTCATGTCCGCCATCAAGTTCTTTTACCACAGCATCAAAAAATACTCCGCGCGCGACGGAAGCAATGATACATTCAACATCCTCCGCCTTAAGACCGAATTTTGTATATCGCGCGCGCCGCTCCCACGGGAGTTCTGGCAAGGACGTGCGTATTGCTTCCGGCGAAAATTCAGAAATCTCTGAAAGGAACAGTTTCGGAAGGTCCGGCTCCGGGAAGTAGCGATAGTCGGCGCTCCCTTCTTTGAATCGCTGATGGAAGGTTTCCTGCTTCGCTTCGTCCCAACCGCGCGTCTCCTGCACCACCCTCTCTCCTGCTTTGATAAGCGCAGTTTGACGTTCTATTTCATAGGTAATCGCCCGTTCCACGGAACGGAATGAATTTAAGTTTTTCACTTCGACTTTTGTTCCCAACAACGAAACAAGGTTCGACCTTGAGGATTCGGATTTAAGGTCGGACCTTGTTTCGCGCGCAACGCTCACGTTTGCCTCTATCCGCATTTCCCCTTTCTCTAGATTCGCTTCGCCGGCACCAAGCGTACGCACAAGGAGCTGTAATTCGCGCGCAAAGCGTCCTGCGGTTTCTGCATCCTGTATCACCGGTTCGGTGACGAGCTCCATAAGCGGGATGCCGGCACGATTAAAATCCACCAATGACTTGTTTTGAGAATGTATCGAGCGGGCTGTATCCTCTTCAAGGTGCACGCGGGTGATGTCTACTCCCGCGAGTTTCCCGCCGGTAACCAGCGGATGAATATATTGGCTGATTTGATACCCCTTCGGAATATCCGGATAGAAATAACTCTTGCGGTCGAACTCGCTAAAGTCGGCGAGCGTCCCGCCCACGGCCGTACCGAGACGAAGAACATGACGTACCGCCTCCCGATTGATGACCGGCAGAGTCCCGGGATGCGCCATACAGACAGGACAGATATTTACATTTGGGCGCGTTTCATCTGGGTCGTTTTTTGAGTCGCAAAACATCTTGGTTCGCGTCTTCAGCTCGGCATGTATTTCCAGCCCTATAGTGGGACGATACATATTAAGAGAGTATCACGGAGAGCGCACCGGCAAATATTTTGAGCGACACTTTGTCTTTTACCGATACCGGAAGCACTTCCCTGCCGGTCTCCCGAGCAAGGAGCTGTTTCTTCGTTTCGCACTCCAGCGCCGAGACGAGGTCCGTTTTAGACAGGACGACGAGCTCCTTCTTACTCGCTAGACCGTGTCCGAACGCCTCTAGTTCTCTCCTCACTTCCCCGTATGCCTTGAGGGGGTCGTCTTGGTCAGCCGAGACGAGATGCAGAAGGATTCCGGTGCGTTCAACATGCTTGAGGAATTTTATGCCGAGGCCCTTCCCAGCCGAAGCGCCTTCAATAAGGCCCGGTATGTCGGCGAGAATGCGCCCGTAGAAATCACCGAGATTCGGTTCCAGTGTCGTGAACGGATAATCGCCGACTTTTGACTTGGCCCGTGTTAGAGCGTTCAGGAGGGAGGACTTGCCCGCGTTCGGCAAGCCGATAAGCCCGGCGTCCGCAATGAGCTTGAGCGTGAGTTCGAGCTCCCCACCCTTCCCCTCTTTGCCCTGCGTTTGCTGGAAGGGATTCTGGTTCGTCGAACTCTTAAAACGAGCATTGCCTAATCCGCCTTTACCGCCGCGGAATAAGACGATGTGTTCATCCTCCTTCGTGAGCTCATACTCTTCTCCGGTTTCGACAACGCGCACAAACGTGCCGATGGGCACTTCTAAAATAACCGGGGCACCATTCTTGCCGTGTTTCAATTCACTTTTCCCCGCCTCGCCGTTCTCCGCATGAAATTTTTTCTCATAGCGATAGTGGGCGAGCGCAGCCAAGTCCCGGACGCCGACCAGAATGACATCGCCGCCTCTGCCGCCGTCGCCGCCGGAGGGCCCGCCGCGCGCGGACTCCTTGGTGCGCAGCCAGCGGATGACGCCGTCGCCGCCCTTCCCCGACTTCGCATGTATACTCGCCTCATCAACAAATGCCATACCACCACCCTAGCACAGGTGGAAATCCGAAGCACGAAGCACGAAATTCGAAATAAATTAAAAATAAGAGGATGGCTGCGCGGTACGAAGTTGGAAGATTAGAGTTCAACTTTCCGCATGGTAGAACTCAATGTATTGATTGTGATGGACACGTCGTGTCCATCAATTAATCAAACTCTGATTCAAGTTGCTCGAGTCGGTATAACATCGACTCTCGTGCGAATTTTTTGAAAGATTCTGGCGTTTCGAACAACTCTCCGAGCAAATCCTTTGTGATGATTGGCGACACTTGAGTACCTGCGTATGCTCCTAAACTACTGAATGGATCGCCTGCTATTCGTTCATACGCGTCGTCAAAGTTCTCAATCGCACGTTGCACCCCGCCCGGGTAGAGCTCGAAAGGATTTTTTACCATTATGTATATTGCGAGGTTACGAAAATCAGTGTCCTCTTCAACTAAACGTGATTTAAATGGTCTCTGGAACAAAGAGCCATTTTCTCCATATTTCTCATTGATGAATTTAGAATAGGCCATACTCACGCGATGCATAAACCTGCTCGTACCGCCCTCGACAATCTCCTTAATCATAAGGTGCAGATGGTTTGGCATAATGCTGAAGGCAAGAATTGAAACAATTGGTTGTCGCTCTCCCCACGCATCAGGCCACTGAAAGTGCGCTAGATGCCCTGACATTTCAAGTTCACGTTTCCAATTGTCCGGCATTCGGTCGTTATGATTGAAATAATAAAAATTAAGAAGCAGTCGTCGCAAATCTCCTTTTTGCCGAAAGATAGGCAATTTCTTCACGCCACGAGTATATACATGGGCATATGAGTCGATACCGATAGGTTCACGAGCCATTATCAATTCAGAATAAATTGACCGACACGACGTGTCCATCAGAAGCGTGTGGACAACGCTTCAAATTTCGTGCTTATTGTTCTACGATCTCCCACCCTTCGGCGAGGAACGGTTCGGCTTTTTTAAATTTGAGGGTTTTTGTCTCGTTGCCCTTCTTGATGGTGACAAAATCGTTGCGGCCGTGTCCGGCGGGCTTCACGAGCGGCGCTTGAACGCCTCCTTCTTCCTTCCCTGCAGCGATGAGCGCGGCGCGCGTCCTCTCTTCTTCAGCGCGAATACGCGCAGCATCGGCAGATTGGATACGCGGCAACGCTTCTGCCACTGCCGCTCTAATATTCTCTTCAAGCTGCCGAAAGCGCTGGAGCCCCTCGCGCCGGTACTCAATAAGGGGGTCTCGCTGACCGTATGCGCGAAGCGATACCGAGCGGCGCAGATAATCCATAGTCTCAAGATGCTCAAGCCAGAACGTATCAATAACCTGCAAGAGCAGACGACGGAGATGTTCTACAAAGGTCGTACCGAGCTCACTCTTCTTCGCTTCGAGCGCTTCGGAGGAGCCTATGAGCGCACGAATGAGTTCTTCCATTTCTGCATCGCTCCCCAAAAGCGCGGCACGGCGGCGCGCATAGATGGCGAGACGCTGCGTATTCATCACATCGTCGTAGGCGAGTACTTGTTTGCGCGAGTCAAAGTTGAATCCTTCAATGCGGCCCTGGGCGGTCTCAAGCGAGCGCGTTATCATCGCACTTTCAATTGGCTCGTCTTCGGGGATGCCGAAACGTCCCATCACCTTCTTCAGAGTTTCAGAAGCAAAGACACGCATCAGCTTGTCTTCCAGCGAGACATAGAAGCGCGTCTCACCGGGGTCGCCCTGGCGGCCCGAACGGCCGCGCAGCTGGTTGTCGATGCGGCGCGCGTCGTGCCGCTCCGTGCCGACGACCATAAGACCGCCATTCGCGATGACTGCAGAGCGCATCTCCGGAGTCGCGAGCGCGCCGCCGAGCTTGATGTCAACACCGCGACCTGCGAGATTTGTCGCGACCGTCACGCGCCCCGCCGAACCGGCGTTCGCGATAATCTCGCCTTCGCGTTCGTGATTCTTCGCATTCAATACTTCGTGCGGCACGCCTTCGCCCGATAGATACTCGCTGACCGTTTCGTTGTCTTCAATAGAGACCGTTCCCACAAGAACCGGTTGTCCCTTTATATGACGCTCTTTCACCGCGCGGGCGACCGCGCGGTACTTCCCCGCACTCGTCTGGAAGATGAGGTCGTCATAATCCTTGCGCGCCGTCGGCCTATTGGTCGGCACTGCCACGACCTCAAGTCCGTAGACGGTGTAGAACTCCTCCTCGGAGGAGAGCGCGGTGCCCGTCATACCGGCGAGCCGCTTGTACATACGAAAGAGATTTTGAAAGGTCACCGTCGCATAGGTGCGCGTCTCCGCCTGGACTTTCACGCCCTCCTTTGCCTCAACGGCCTGATGCAATCCTTCCGACCAGCGACGTCCGGGCTGAAGCCTTCCCGTGAATTCGTCCACAATAATGACTTCATTGTCTTTCACTACGTACTCTTTATCCTTCTGGAAGAGCGCCTTCGCGCGCACCGCCGTCTCAAGATGATGCGCGTACTTCACACCGCCCTCGGTATAGAGATTTTCAAGACCGAGCGCCGTTTCGGCCTTCTTCATGCCCTCTTCAGTGAGCTGGATGGCCTTCTGCTTTTCGTCAACAGTGTAATCCTCCCCTTCTTTCAGAGCGTTAACGATTCCGGCGAAACGCTCATAGAACATGTGCGAATCACCCGTGGGCCCGCTGATGATGAGCGGCGTGCGCGCTTCATCAATAAGGATGGAATCAACCTCGTCGATGATTGCGTAGTGATAGTGGCGCTGTACAATCTGTGATGCGTCGTAGGCGGTGTTGTCGCGCAGGTAGTCAAACCCGAGCTCGTTGTTGGTGACGTAGGTTATGTCCGCGGCATAGGCTTCTTTCTTTTCAACGGGACGCAGATAGTCATAGAACACTTTAAAAGAACCCTTGGCGTCGTGCTCGGCATCTTCTTCTTGCGAAACGTGCGACGAATCGTAACGATATGCGCCCGTACTGGTAACAACGCCGATGGTGAGCCCGCAATAGTCATAGACCTCTCCCATCCACGCGCCGTCGCGACGCGCGAGATAGTCATTCACCGTAACGACCTGCACCCCTTTGCCCGCGAGCGCGTGGAAGATTGCCGGAAGTGTTGCGACGAGCGTCTTCCCTTCGCCGGTACGCATCTCGGCAATCTTACCGCGAAGCAATGCAAGACCGCCCAGTAGTTGCACATCAAAATGAGGTTGGCGGAGTGTGCGGCGAGCTGCCTCGCGCACGAGCGCAAAGACGAGCGGGAGGTCATTCTCGTTCGTCGCGCCCGCCGCCTCGGCGCGGGCGCGTATCTCCCCGAATCGCGCACATATCTCTTCGTCAGAAAGGCTTTTCAGCTCCTCTTGAAGCGCGTTCGCGGCCGTAACGACCGGCGCCGCGGCCTTCAAGAAGGCCGCGGATTGGTTCTTTGAGAAAAAATGAGAAAGCCCGAGCATTGACATATAGTATACCAAAAATAGAAAAATCCCTCCATTCACGAAGGGATTTTTCTTGGTACGAAACTATGCGCGCTTCTTTGCTGCTTTGCGCTTCTTCGCGGCCTTACGCTTTTTTGCCATGGTGGTTGCGAATTATGGGTGAGGGTTGATATGTCGACCCGTCCGTCCTTCAACATTGTTCAGGACAAACGTTTCTACATGACAGTATGACGCGTTAAAAACTTTTTGTGTGAGAAAAAATTACGATGTGTGGATAACTTATGAAAAAAAGATTTCACCGAATGTTTCCACCTCGCGTTCAATCGTGATGCCAGTCGCTCTCCGAACACGCTCGGTGACTTCGCGCGCAAGCGCGTCGACTTCTGCGGCGCGCGCGCCTGCGCGCGTGACAATAATGAGCGGTTGCTCTTCATACAGTCGCACGCGGCCTTTTGTAAATCCCTTGAGTGACAGAACATGGTCGAAGAGCCATGCGAGCGGAATTTTTACCGAACCATCCTCCTGCGAAAAGGTCGGAAGCCCCGGGAAACGCCTCTCGAGCGAATCTGCAAGCTCGCGCGAAATGATTGAATTCTTGAAAAACGAGCCGGCGGTGCCTTCTTCTGGCGCGTGAGGAAACTTTTTGGCGCGGATGGCGCGGATGGCGCGAGCGATGTCGGCCGGCGTCGAGAGCGGCTCTCCGGCGGCGTGCATACGGGCTACGTCGGCGTAGGCGATGTTTGGTATCGCATTTTTTGCAAAACGCAACGCAACTTTCGTGATGATGAGTTCGCGATGTTTTTTAAAAAAACTTGTCCGATAGGCGAACGCGGCTTCGGCGCGAGTGATGCGTCGGCGCACACCAAGCGTACTATCGATACTATCGGCATACTCAAATACAGTAGAAAATTCCGCGCCGTAGGCGCCGATGTTCTGCACCGCCGCGCCGCCAATCGTGCCCGGAATACCCGCGAGGTTTTCGATACCGAAGATGCCGCGTCTCCCCACTTCGTCAACAACGTCGTCCCAGAGCGCGCCTGCCCCCGCGATGAGCACTATGCTTCCGTCGGCATTATGATATACACTATCGCGCATCGCGATTTTCAACACTACACCTTCGATACCTGTATCCGGCACAAGCACGTTGCTCCCTTTACCTAACGCGAACAAGGGGAGGTTCTGCGTCCGTGCGAGTGCTATCGCGTCTTCTATGTCTGCCTCGGTATGCGCTTCAACAAAAAAACGCGCCGTCCCACCCACGCCGAGCGTTGTGAGGGGCGCGAGCGGGACGTGTTCTTCCAGCTTCATTGCCCTTCTATCTGTTTCAGAGCGTCCGCACCGGCAGAAGCCGCTTCTGGAAACTTCGCGATTGCGGCACGAATTGTTGCAGCGGCATTCACAGTATCGCCTGCCGCGTAGTAAGCTGCGGCGAGCGAGAACCATTTCTCAACACCCGCATCCGGCGCCGCCGCACGTACCTTCCATAACGCGATGAGCCGCGACCAGTTCTTCGCGCGATAATACGCGACCGCGAGAATGTCGCTATCCACATTCGTGGTACCAAAGACGCTCTGCAACACCTTATCGGCCGTAGCTGTATCGCCAACGGCGAAGTTGCCAGCGGCGGCGTATATGGCGAGGTCGGTGAATTGCGGCCCGAGCTGGTACGCGGTATTGAAGTTCGTTTGAGCCGCCTTGATATTTCCCATATCCCATTCGACCGAGCCGGCCTCGATCCAGAAACTTTCTTTTTTCGGCGACAAGACGATGGCGGCTTGAATTTCTTTCAGTACATTCGCACCATCGCCAGCGGCGCGATACGCGTAGGAGAGTTGGAGGCGCGCGCGCGCATCAAGCGGATACGCGGCAACCTGCTTCTGCATCTCGCTCACTGCCAACGAGACCACTCTCTGTTTCTCTTCTTGTGTCGTCTGCGAACTTTGTGCAACAGACGCCGCAAACGAAACGAGTTGTTCACGAATCTCCTGTGCGGCAAAGGCCGGATGGCGAGCGAGGTCTTCAAAAGCGGCGATGTTCGCCTTGATGCCGGCGGGAGACGGCGAAATCGCCTTAATAAGCTTGGTTGCTGCCTGCATGCCTGAAATATTGACGGACCAGACGAGTGCGAATACGGCAACAGCGGCTATTGGGAGTGCGTACGTCACGCCGTCTGTAGCCGTGAGTTCAGGCATACGTTCGAATCGCTCGATGGGTCGCGCGACTTGTGAATCAATGAGCGCCAGTATCGCAAAGAAGTATACGTACGAATAGAGATTGTCGAAGACGAAAATATTATGGATGGCGTATCCGACAAGCGCGGCGGTAAGCGCGATGCGTTCAGGCCGCGAAAGTTCAGAACTCTTCCACAAGAGCATAAAAGCCGAACCGAAAAGCGAAAGGTAGAGCAGGAATGCCGGCAGGCCCCCCGCGGAGAGCCAGTCAATGAATGCGTTGTGCGCCCGGTCAAACCATGGCTCTTGCGCATACAGCGATGGGTCATAATATTTGTTGAAAACATAATTGAAACCTTCCTGCCCCCAACCGGTAAGCGGACGCTCGAGGACTCCCTGAAATGCCATACGCCATATAGTGAAGCGCGTCTGACCGTCGGAGAGCGATATGGAGGAAACGCGCTGAAGCACGCGATTGTTCTGCACGAAGTTAGAATCGCGCGCAATATAAAAACTGCCGATGAGGACGAGTATGAGCACAAGCGCGCCCGCGGCTGCGCCGCGGGCGCGCTTGCTCGCGGTAATTAGTGTGAGAAATGCGGCAAGCGTTAGCGCGAGAACGAGCCCAATGACCGTCCCGCGCGTCTCGGTAAAGAAAATGAGCACCGCTTCCAGAGCGGCAAGCGCGATAAGAGACCACTTGAGCCACGAATATTTTTCGGTGAGTGCGAGCCAAAGCGCGATGAATACATTAAAAAGGAGGTAGATTGCAAGATAGGCAGAATTGCCGAGCGAGGCATCAATGCGCACCGAGCCCTGATGAATCGCGTAGGTGCCATTGAGTTGCAAAAGCGCGTATGCAGAAACGGCGACAGAAACCCCAAGCGAGGTCAGAAACCACGCACGCCATTTCTTTTCTACCCGGAGCACTGCGCTCGCTGAAAAGAAGAATCCGAGGAGATGGACGAGGAGCACCCAGCCCTCCATGCGCTCAAAATTGCTCCAAAAGGCCTTCGCCGCATTCGGCGCGAATGCGTCCGCGATGAACATCCAGACGACAAAGGCGAGTACTGCCATTCCGACCCAAGAAAAACGCGGGCGATATTCCCTATCAAGAAATGCGAGCACCGCCCATCCCGCAACCGCCACCTCGACCAATATACGGAAATAAAACGCCTTGCCAGTGATGAAGGGGAAAAAGTAGGTATTGGCGACCAGAAGCGGCGCGAGCGGAATCAAAAAGAGCGCGCCAAGCGCCACCCACCGCGCAACCTGCTTTGCGGTACCGTTGTCCTGCATAGTGCGGATAACTATATCACGTCCGCTGCATTTTGTAGAAGTAAGAATTGTGGTCCTTGAGCAATTCTTGCGGGGTGCCGCGCTCCACGATGCGCCCGCGGCTCAAGACAAATATAGTATCGGCCTCGGCGACCGTAGACGGGCGATGTGCGATAATAAAGACAGCCACTTCCCCGCGAAGATTTCGAATAGATTCGTGGATGAGCTTTTCAGACTCGTGGTCAAGAGCGCTCGTCGCCTCGTCAAGTACCAGGAGAGAGGGCTTGCCCACGAGCGCGCGGGCGAGCGCGATGCGCTGGCGTTGTCCGCCGGAGAGCATGACGCCCCGATCGCCCGTCATGGTCTTGAATCCTTCCGGCAGTTCTTTTATGAAGTCGTAGATGTTCGCCTGCTTCGTGGCATTCTTTATATCTTCCGCGGTTACCGCAGTATTATAAAATCGGATGTTCTCTTCAATGGTGGAGTTGAGCAGGAATACATCTTGCGATACATAGCCGATGTGCGTGCGCCACTCCGAAAGCGCGATAGCCGTACTCGGCACGCCGTCAAGAAGTATCTCTCCTGCGCTCGGTTTAAAAAGTCGCAAAAGGAGGTCGGCAATAGAGGTCTTTCCCGTCCCCGACGGACCAATAAGTCCGACCGTTTCTCCCGCCCGAATCCTGAAATCTACTCCATCGAGAACCGGCTTCTTCCCCTCGCTATACGAAAATGAAACGTCCCTGAAAGCGAGTTCTTTTTTAAATACGAACGGCATCGTGCCCTCTGGCGACTCTTTATGCAGGTCAAGATTGTGTTTGAACGTCGCCAAGTTCTTAGTATAGGGCAAGAGCCCGCTTATAGATTGCAGACCGCTTTGACCGGATTCAAGATAGGTAAATATTTTCTGTATCAAGTACAGCGATGCGGCGAAGGATATGATGCTGAACCCCGGCGTATGATAGGTCAATAAAAAGAGCAGTACCACAAGTACGAGCGCGAACGGCTGGAAAAAGCTCGAGCTCACCGTGCTCACGAGTGATTGCCGTATGGAAAGGTGGCGCAAGAGGCGAATGTGCGCTACACCGTTTTCTATAGCGGCGCGCTCCACGCCGGCGGCCTTTATGGATTTCATCCCGATGATATGTTCGCTCAAGAACTGCGAGAACTGCTTTTCAACTCCGGCAGTCTGTTGGCCTATACTCTTCGTACGCCGTATGAGCGGCCGCAGAACAAACAGCAGAATGGCTCCCCCGCCGAGCGTATAGAACGTCATCACGGGCGAGATATTTACCGCTACCAGGAGGTACATGAGAAAACCGCTGAAGGATTGCAAGATTTGAACTCCGGCGCCCAGCAGACCGCCGGTCTGCTGTACGTCACGTACCAGCGTATTGTGCATCGTGCCAATTTTTTGCTTCAGCGAAAACGGCCACGAAGAAAGAAGAGCCTGTCGAAGCACGTTTTCACTCTCCCTGCCGAGGAAATCGGCACTTATCCATCCGCGAATGTAACCGAACACGATGACGGAGATCGCTCGTACGATGAAGAGGCCGAATATAAAGATGACCAGAAAACGGAAACTGAATGGTATATGCAGAAAGGCGAAAAGTCCCTGTATGGTCCTCGTAATAAAATCCGTTGCGGCTCCGCCGCCGCCGCCCGTAAAAAATGACATGAGCGGGATAACCGCATTGATACCGATGCCCTCAAGAAGAGGGCTCAGCATGGCAAGCACCACCAGCGCCGCCACGTGCCAGCGATACCTGCCAAACGCGCTCCATAGCGTCTGTAGTGCGTCTTTCATATATCGAGAATATTCCGAATGAGGGATGACACCATCTGGTTGGCGACAACGTAATGAACTGAGTGAGTGAGAGGGTCAGCGACAGTGTAGACGACATCGGCACCTGCGAGCCGGGCGAGCACAAGACCGGCGGCAATATCCCACCATTTGGTATGCCGACCAAAACATCCCCCGAGACGTCCTTCTGCAACATACGTGAGGTTGAGAGAGGCGGATCCGGTTCGCAAGCATCCCATCGTCGCATCGTTTATCTTTTGAAATGCATTGAATTCAGCGTCTCTGTCCGGATGATTCGCGCCAGAAAAAGTGCCGGCGCATAACACTTGCCCTGCCGGGAGATTCAAACTAGCGATACGAGTATGATTCTTGTAGACACCGAGACCGTCTCCACCGTAATACAATTCGTTCTGAAATGGGTTATAGACAACGCCGACTACCGGTTTACCTTCATCTACGTACGCAATTGACACCGCACAGAATGGAATTCTACTCACGTAATTAACAGTGCCGTCAAGCGGATCAACTATCCAGTATGTTCCGGTCGCTAAATCAACCTTGCGCGACATACCGGACTCCTCCGCAACCACTGGAATATCGCTTGAGGCATTGAGTATATTGATTATTTTTTGTTCGGCATACGTATCAACCTCGGTAGCGATATCTCTAAAAGATTCCTTACGATGTACCACAGAACGTCCCGTTTCATCTACATATGACTGAAGGATTCCTCCCGCCGCAACTGCTGCAGAAAGAGCTAATTTCAATTGCGGTTGATACGAAGTCATACGAGAGAAAGATTTTTTAGAAAAGCGCTATTTCCTTCCCATTCGGTCAGAAGCAGACGCGAGAGAGCCTCGTGCGGCTCAAGTCCCATGACGATACGGAGAAAATCTTTTGGCAACAAAGCATCAGCAACGTAACGGATATTGGCATCGTTGTCCTTTGGATTGTCATAAAAAAATGCCGCCATAATCCCCATCATAAGATACTTTGGATACACACCCGCACTCAAACAGAGTTGTGCCGCTCCAAGAAGCCGTTCATTGGGAGCAAGCTTGCGAAATGGCTCTCTTGCCACGCGGCTCACTGGGTCAAATAAAAGAGCGTTGCTGAAACGGGCCAGTTCCTTGTCGGCATACCATGTGGAAAATGCTTTATCAAGTTTAGCTGTTTTCACAAGCGTTTCCTGCATTTCATGCATCGCCCCCGCGACAACCTCGGATCCAGCCGCCAAACTCATTGCCTCGTGTATATACTTCACCGACAAAAGGGAGCCGAGATACGCAACAATGCAGTGTGGCGTATTATGCAGATACAATTTCGCCATCCATTGCCGTGCTAATTCTGCGGCAGAAATGTACGTACACGCTCCACCTGCAGAGGAGGCACCCTCATCGGCATAACATATGCCGTTTTCAGTCACAATACCGAGAGGGTCTTCTTGCTGAATTTCGGGAGACGCTGTATTGGAGGTAATAACATCAGGCACCGCAAATACTACGTTGGGATTCCCTGTAACCATCAGCAGGGCTTCGGCGGATGCCGGATCATTCTCACAGCACAAGATCGGCATTGTGGTGCCTTTGAGTGCCTCTGCAATTGCGAGAACATTTCGTGGGCCGACCGCCGTTACGACTGCATGTGCCTTGCGAATAGCATCGCTCTCTTCGCCGGGAGCGTAACAAGCGGCCACAGGTACGTCGAGTACCTCGTATTTGCCCGCAACAGTCTTGTATGTTTTATATCGTCTTGCCGCAACAAGTGCTTCTCGTAAAGACTCATTCTTCTCTACAAAAAACAAGTCATGGGTGTCAGGGGAGAATACCCATGGCATAAAACCCCTACCGATAGCGCCTGCCCCATATATCACGATTAGTTTGTGCGGGGTGTTCATTTGGTGACAACTGTAATTGCTTTTTGGGCTTTCTCAAGCGTTGCACGTGCTTCAGCTTCATCCTTTCCAGTCACAATAATAAAACAGACACGGGAGGTGCCATCAATATATGGTGATACGATGTCGCCGACGACGCGGCGAAAAAAGATGTGCTCCACACCCCTGATACGCCGCGCCTGCGCGAGGCCCTTTATAGAGACTATCTTCCCCGGCTTCGGCCACACCGAGCCGGTTATACCGATGCGGTGCTTGGTATCGGTGAGCAATTTTTTTGGAAATGTTTTACCAATTGCGGTCAGAATGGCCGCACGCAATACATTTTTTCCCGTCGCCGCAGGGACAAGATACTGGCAATCAAACCCTCCGGACAAACGCGTTGTCATCTCGAGCATCACCGGGCCTTTTTTTGTCAGTATCATATCAGCCTTTGCCGCGCCGATAGTAATCCCAAGAAGATCTGCCGTCTTTTTTGTCAGTGCATATAGTTTCCTTTGTGTGGCTGGTGGGAGCGACGTCGGATGACGCAGTCCTATCTCGACCGCCCACTCACTTTTAGGGTCAAAAGGTCGGTCGGTGATAAAGCACTTATGAAATACACCATGAACATCGTAGAGGGACTCCACAGTTTGTTCAAGCCCGAAGAGGACTTCTTCAATGAGTGCCGTTTTGGATGTAGAGGCATTACGGGCCGCAGCAAGGGCTTTTTTAAGCAAAGGACCAGAGGGTATCGAAAAAAACTTTCGCGTCCCTTGGCTCGCAGAGTTATCAATGTTTTTAATAATGAAAGGGATTCCGATCTTCTTCACCGCCCTGTGTGCTTCATTCAATGTGGCTACTTCTTCATAGAGCGGGCACGGGAGTTTGTGCTCGGTGAGAAATTTTCTGAACGCCGGCTTATGATGGGTGACGTACGCCGCTTGTGGGTCAACTCCCGGCAATCCTGCAATACGTGCAAGAACTGCTGCCGTGATGTTGGCATCAATGCCTGCCGCGAGTACCCCTACGATGTCTAATCCATCAAAATGCTTAAGACGAAATAAGAGATCGACATTGCCTGCAACATCAAATATGTCGACTGGATAAAAATAATCAGCGTGAGCTTTTGCCACGCATTTTGAGCTCATATCCGTAACCAGAGTAGCTAGTCCGAGTTTCTTCGCTTCTTCTATAATCGGGATCTGGAGCGACCCGCCACCAATAACCCATAACACTCTTTTGGATTTTTTCATGTCATTGTTTCTTAGCGATAATCATGAATTCACGCCCTATACCCGCAGCAATTAGACCGGCATAGAGGTCGTTCAGCAAACCAGGGTCTCTTTTATACAACGCCAATTCAAAAGCTTTGCGTTTTGCATGACAAGCTCGGCCTATCGTATGATTGCCGACATAGTTCTTGCCCGCAAGCAAAAATGTCTCTAGGGGATACGTGGCGAGCATGTCCTCTATAGTAAAACCGAGGCGAATTAATAAACGTTTCATACTCTCCATAGTGAAATAATTGAGATGATGCTTCGGCGCGACCCACCACGGCTTGAAGCTATGCTTTTCGCGCAGGAGGCGTTGGAGCGGGTTGTAATCGTTTGGGCAGAAGACAACAATACGACCACCCTTTTTAAGCATCTTCTTCATATTAGTGATGAAGCCGGCCGGGTCCGGTACATGTTCAAGCACCAGCGCCGCATGCACGACGTCGAACATACCCAGTTTTTTTGCGCGGTCGTAACTGAAAAAGTCGTTCACGGTTGTAAGTCCGCGTTTGGCGCTGTACCGCGCCGCAGGAGATGAAGGCTCTATGCCGACCGTTTTCCATCCGCGCCTTTTGCCACACGCCAAGAAGTGACCTGGTCCCGAACCGATATCAAGAAGAGTGCGGCCTTTGGCCCGGCGTTCAAGCAGTTTGTAATAGTTATTGTAGGTCGCCGTCCACCACGAAAGGTCTTCTTTGGTCTCGCTAAAATAGTTCGGCCGTTCATGCTGATAAAATTCCTGTTCATAAAAATGTTTGAGTTCTTTGTCGCCCGGAAGAGGATACACGTGCGCAAAGCCACATACACGACAATTGATGACGCGTACACCGTCTTTTGTATCCAGTGTTGTGCCGGAATGTCTTTTCATACTGCGATATCCTCTTTGGTAATCGGGGAGCGGGCGGGTATGGCGCGGGAAGCTTTTTTGCCCACGATAGTTTGCAGGTCCTTGGGCTCAATGCCGCGCATCGGTCGGAGTGTGAGCACCATATCTTCTGTAAGCGTCTCACCTGCTTTAATCTCGCATGCCGCATAGAGCGAACGGCGCGTGCCGCGCTCGCTCATTTCATCTGTCGCACGATCAGGTGCAACAACAGGTGCCTTCACCCCCGAACCCGAGAGCGCGGAGGAAAGGAAGCGTACTTCAGCAACCATCGCCTTAAACTGTGCTACCGTCATTGAATTTTTATCATCATTACTTCCCCCTTCCTGTGAGTCGGTAATATGGCGCTCGATAATACAGGCGCCGAGCGCCACGGCGCCGAGTGTTGCGGCGTTTGACGAGGGCGCGGAGTGGTCAGAATAGCCAATCGGGAGCGCTAATTCGCGGCGCATTGTCTCTATCGCCTTCAGATTCAGATCTTCGGGCTGTGGGGGGTAGAGCGACACACAATGAAGCACGGCTATCTGTTCGGCTATCTGTTCATTCCCAGCCTGTCGAATAACCTCTACAGCGTGCTTCACTTCGTCGAGATACGCCATACCGGTCGATATGATGATGGGCTTCCCCTTCTTCGCAATGTAGCGCAATAATATATCATCGGTTAATTCATATGAGGCGACCTTAAATGCTGGTACGCCAGCTTCATCGAGCACCTCGACTGCTTCGTGATCAAAGGGCGTGGAGAGGAAGATGATGTTCCGTTCCTTTGCTCGTGCGACGAGCTGTGGCGTCCACTCGTACGGCAACTCGGACTTTGCATAAAATGCCGAGAGTGTACCGACCGGCTTGCCGTTCCACAGTGTGTCTATGGGAATGTCGGCAGCAATTGTGGTGCCTGTGAGATGCTGAAATTTTACTGCGTCCGCACCGGCCTCGGCCGCCGCGTCGATTGCAGAAAGTGCTGTCTCAATCTTGCCGCGATGATTCGCACTCACCTCGGCAATAATAAAAACCGGCTGACCCTCCCCAACCTCGCGCCCGCCGATAGTGATGTTCTTCATAGATGGTTCGATGTTACACCGGCCGCTCTCTTTTGTCCTCAATCGAAGCGGGCTTATAGGTGCCACTTTTAATAGCTTCAATACCGTGCGCCTCGGCGGCGAGACGCGTCTGGTAGGCGAGAGACTTTTTCACCTGCTCGAATTCTTCGGCAAAAGCAGAATCATGCTGGCTAAGCACGAACTCGGAGGAGATAGTGGTCGCGGTGATGTTATTTTTTTCCTGCTCGTAAAATGTTTGGATGCGCGGTATCTGAAATTCGCTTGAGAGCAGGAGGAGGTGCTTCCATCCCTTCTCTTTTGCCATCCGCAATACCTCCACTATTGAAGTGCGAGTGTTAACCGACTCTTCTTCTTTCTCTATTCGGTCGGGGGCTACACCCAAAGCCTGTAATTCATCGGCGTAAGTGTCCGCAAGCGTCGGGAGTACGTGATCCATCCGCTGACAGGTTGTCACAATCATTGCATCTGGATATTGTTTCGCCAAGAGAGCGGCGGCCTCCACGCGGTCGCGACCGCCCATCGTGCCAAACGCGTCGCTTTCATCATAGGTCGTGGTGCGCCATCCTCCCGCCTCAAGCGGCATCACGCCTGCTGAAAATATGACGATGGCATCGGGGGACATATCAATAGTATACAAAGAAAAAGGGCCCGAGGTTTTCCTCGAGCCCGCGTTCTGTATCGTCTTGATGTCGTTCGTTATCCACCAAATCACAATCATGTTTGTCCAGCTACTCTACAAAATGCACTTGTATCTATTTTTGTCCTATAGGATATAATTTGATACATGAGAAAAATGCGGACTGAAACGAAATACAGGCACCTACCAATGCGCAACCTTATTCTACGAACGTTAGCAGCAAGCGGTGTAGTAGGCGTTGCTCTTGTCGCACCGAAAACATTGTCTCTCTTGAAGAAATTAGACCGAGGGGCGGTTCATCGTAAAAATCTCTACCGACGGATTACGCAAGCGATATCCCGCCTTGAACGCGCCGGACTCGTACAAACCTCAGGAGAGTACGGTCAGCGCCGCATTGAGCTAACATCGAAAGGGTACCGAGTGATTGAGACCGTATATGCGAATGAATATCGCATTCCCGAACCCGCGTTCTGGGACGGCAAGTGGAGAGTCGTTATGTTCGACATCCGCGAAAAACGCCGCAAGGCTCGCGCGCAACTTCGAGCACTGTTGAGAGGTGCCGGTTTTCTGCGGCTTCAAGACAGTGTTTGGGTATATCCCTATCCCTGCGATGAATTCATCGGACTCGTCCGTGCACACCTGAAAAGCGGCACAGGCGAGATGCTTTCTTTCGTCGCTGAAGCACTCGAATCAGACAAGAGACTGCGAGAACATTTCCATCTCCCCTCTCTATCTTAAATGTATCGCTTTTTGTCCTATAGGATGAAGACTGATACATTGCAATGAACAAACCCCGTAGTGGACTAGGTGAGCTTTATCTTGCTCCAGAGACTCGGGTTGATGGCGCCGCGGTTGAGGTCGCTGAACGCCTCTTGTATCTCGGCTACCAAACCGCTCTCTCCCCCCTTCTCAACGCCAGTATCTTCCGCGAGCTGTGCAGGAGTATCCACGCCAAACACGATGCGATCCGCGCGGCACGCGCCATTGACGAACTGGAATGAGGATTCTACGGGCGAAAGACCGTACTTATTGCTTATTGCAATGAATTGTTCCAACTGCGGTCGTAACGTTGCGAGATGTTCCGGCAATTCACTCGGTCGCATGAGCAGAAGCCCTTGCAAAAATGGGCTACGGGCAAAGACCGTGACTTTGTTTTTTTTTGCGATGTCAAAAAAATCGGTGGCGTCCAACCGCTGGTCAAATGCATTGTACGGCACCTGCACATAGTCAACGCCAAGCTCGGCTGCCTGGAGTGCCTCTGCTTCATCATAGATAGACACGCCTATGTTCTTCACGAGACCATCTTCTTTTGCTTTCTGCATCCCTTTCACCATGTGCTTGAGAAATATGTAATGGGACGAGTGGAAGAGATACCCGTCGAGCGATGTTATGTTAAGTCGCTTCAGTGACTTCTCAAGTTCTGTTCGTACAATATCAACGGCTTTTGTTCCATCGGAATAATCGTTCAAAGCGTGCGGTTTCATCTTAGAAATAACCCGTACCTTGCCCGCGAGGGCGCGCACCTTAATCCACACACCGAGAACATCTTCTGCCGAACCATAAGCCCACGCCGTATCAAACGTATCAATACCGGCCGCGAAAGCCGTGTCCAAGATTGCAAATGCCTCTTCTCTCGTCGGCTGGCCGTGAGTATTATTGAGTCCGTACTTCATCCCAAATTGAACGGTACCGAGTACGAGTTTATTTTTTTGCGTGGTCATACAGATTTTTTAAACGCCTCATCTTCTTTCAAAGATTTTTCTAGACCCTCATAGCCCGTACCTCCTTTATTTATTTCCAAAAGTTCCGGTCGTTGTGCGAGCAAGGCGAGAACATCGTCTTTATTAAAACTCGGATTTATGGGATAAAGTTGCTCGTATATTTTTGCCACAAAATCGAAATCCTGCTCGGTATCCACCGACCAGTGCATGGCGGAATGGTCGCCGCCGCCGCTCGTCCACGCGCCATCAATATGAAATAATTCCGGATGATTGCGAATGTAGGGTGTTACATGCTCGCGTTCCGAAGGCAGCTTCGCTTCCTTCCATGCGCGCTCAAGCGCTTCAAACGAAAATACTTCCGTATCTAATCCTTCTGGATAATTCGCAGGGGAGTGCGTGTAATCAACTTTACTGTTCAAGAAATGTCCAATGACTTCATCAATAACTGCAGGGTCGTGGAGCGGACAATCACCCGTGAGGCGCACGACAACACCCGCTCCGGTCTCTTTAGCCGCTTTATAAAACCGGTCTAGCACATCGTGTTCATCGCCGCGGAAGACCTGCACGCCGCATCTTTTCGCGAGTTCTGCGGTCGCATCATCTTCTGGCTTATCCGTCGTCGCAACGACGACCGCATCGAGCTTCTTCGCGCGCTTCACGCGCTCCAGCATCCGCGCGAGCATCGGCTCGCTCAATATCGGCTTCAGTATCTTCCCCGGCAATCGTGTTGACCCCATCCGCGCTTGAATAATGCCGACTGTTTCCGTCATATTATTATTAGTTCAATCGCGCGAAATGGGAATGCGCGATGGGACCTTTGAGACGTTTGCGCACCGAATCGGTGTCCAGCGCTTTGCGAATTTCGGCGAACACGCCGTCAAGAGCTTTGCTATACCGTTTGATATGCGCAGACGTGTGCGCACACGACGGGTTGAATTCGGTTGAGGCGAGGAATCCACGCTCAAGCATTTCTTGCGTAAAAAGAGTTTTCAGCGCTTGTGCGTCGTCATACTGGAAAGAAAATAAATTGTAAGGGACTGTTCCGCCGATGTTGATTTTCAGTCCGTGTTTTTTTGCTACACTCGCCCAGCCCGCGCGCATCTGCGCGGCCGCGGCCTTGATGCGCTTTGGCACGTTCACCTTCTTCATCTTCTTCAAGGTCGCGAGCGCGGCCGCAGGGCCCGTGCGGTCGGTCCAGTAGGTGCTTGAGATAAACGTGTCCTGCGCCGCTTGCATGACGGCGCGCTTCCCGATAATCGCCGCCATCGGGAAGCCGTTGCTCATCGCTTTGCTGAATACCGCCATATCCGGATTGACGCCATATATAAGGTGCGCCCCGCCGTAGGTGAGTTTCCAACCGATGGACACTTCGTCAAAGATAAGCACCGCGCCGGTTTTGTCGGCAATCGCACGAATTTTTTTAAGAAAATTATCTTTCGGCTCCTCGCTGTGAAGCGGTTCCATGACAATTGCCGCGAGCCGTTTGCCTGCATGCTTCACGATTGCTTCCAGCTCTTCAAGATGGTTGTAGCGGAACGGCAGGATGCTTCCGCGCAATCCTCGCGGCACGCCCTTCGCGTCAAGCCCGGCGAGCAAATGTTCCTTGAGCCCGTCGGTCGTGCCGAGATTCGTCGCCAGATACCAATCGGCCCACCCGTGATACCCGCAAAAGGCGATAATATCGCGGTCGGTATGGGCGCGCGCGATGCGCACCGCGATAGCCATCGCCTCCCCTCCGCCGCGCGCAAAGCGCGCCATATGCGCCCAGGGGTGTAGAGCGCATAAGAGTTCAGCAAGCTCCACTTCTTCGGGTGCGTTCAGAGTGGACATAGAACCGCGGTTTACAGCGTCTTTGACCGCTTTGTTTACGTCAGGGTCGGCATAGCCCAAGAGACAGCTCCCCACCGCCATCCTGCCCATATCGTAATAATGGTTGCTGTCGAGGTCCCATACTTCGCACCCTTTCGCTTTTGAGTAATACGCCGGCCACTGGTCGGGCAGGAACATCTCCGCGCGCTTGGAGAGCAGTTGGTTCCCGCCCGGGATCAGCTTCTTAGCTTTCTGCCATAATTTCTGCCCGGTTCCTTTTTTGCTGCCATATTTTTTTGCTTTTTTCATAGTTATGCGGCGTATCCGATGCCCAATTTTTTCTGGTACAATGTCACAACTGCACGCATATTATCTGGCGTACGCGTGTTTATCTGCTTGTTGGTCCGATAATCATGTATAAACCGTTCGACGAGCCGGTAATTGCCAGTCGCTTCGAAAAGCGCACCATAGTCCATTTTCCAGGTGGAGACGCCGCTCTTGAGATGATGATAATGATTCCTGCGCGGTGTGCGGGGTAAAAAGTCGCTTACCAGAAGATACCCGCCCTCGGCAACAACGCGATCTATCTCGACGATGGAAGCGAGAAGCTCTTCTCGCGAAACCCAATGCAGGACAAATATAACAAGCACGAGATCGAACACACTTTTAACCGGCAATGCGGAAGCCACTCCGCGTAGCAACATCAGTTTCGGGAAAGCTTTCTTCCCTGCTCGTACCGCCGCACGCGATGGCTCGACGCCGACATATGAAACGCGCGGTCGGCGCATACGCAGCGCTTCAAGCCGCCAACCATTGCTCGCTCCCACTTCAAGTACGCTTTTTGGTGCAAGCTTATGGCGGCGCAGAAGCATGAGTGGGATGTCGCCGGTGCGCTTCACAGGAGCGAGCGCGTGCGCGTTGCGTTTGTACCATGCATCGGCCTCACTTTTTAAAAAAATATCCTCTTGTGTCATATTGAGGCAAGTATATGTTTCAGTGTATCAGCAACATACTTCTGCTGCTTCTGCGTGATGCTCGGGAACAACGGAATGGAAATTTCTGATGCGACAAATGCCTCGGCGTTCGGGCAAATACCTTTTTTATAGCCAAGTTTCTCATAAAAAAGATGCTGGTAGACCGGTAGGTGATGCACCTGTACGCCGATGCCCGCCCCGCGGAGCGCGGCAAAAATTTCGTCGCGGCGATGTGCGATGTTCGGTGCGAGGCGTATAGGATACAGATGCCATGCCGATTTTTCATACGTACGTTCGGCTGATGGAAGTATGAGATTCGGAACATGTGCCAGTAATTTTTGGTATCGCTTTGCCGCTGCACGGCGTTTCGCAATAAATGAATCCAGACGCTTTAATTGACTCTCGCCAAGCGCCGCCGACATCTCTGGCATGCGGTAATTAAATCCGAGCTCCTGCATCTCCTGATACCACTCACCGTGCTCTTTTCGCGTGAACGTTTTTGTGTCTTTGCTAATGCCGTGACTGCGGAATAGTTTAAGTTTTGTGTTGAATATCGGATTATTCGTCACGATGGCACCGCCCTCGCCTGTGGTGATAGATTTCACCGGATGGAAGCTGAACATTGTCATATCCGCCTGTGCACCTATTGATTTACCACGATATGAAGCACCTAACGCCTGCGCCGCGTCCTCAATGAAAACAAGCTTGTGTTTCTTCGCGAGCGCGCGGAATGCGCGCAGGTCTGCCGGGCGGCCGCCGTAATCAACCGGCACAATCGCTTTTGTTTTCTTCGTTATCTTTTTACGCGCATCGGCAACGCTCATATTCCCGGCCTGTATATCGGAATCAGCGAACACTGGCGTCGCGCCGAGGTAGAGCGCGGCGTTCGCCGTGGCGGCGAATGTTAAGGCCGGTACGATGACCTCATCACCCTTCCCCACTCCTGCGGCGAAATATGCCGCATGGAGCGCGGCGGTGCCGGAGTTGAAGGCGATGGCGAATTTTGTTCCGGCTTTTTTTGCGAGCGCTTTTTCAAACCGCTCCAGCGCGGGACCTTGTGTCAGATACGGTGAGCGCAGAACCTTCTGCACTGCCCTGATATCGGCTTCATTGATGTCTTGCGTGGAGTACGGGATCATGTTCAAGCCAACACCTCCTTTGCACGCTTCGCGGGAAGAAGACACCGCTTGTGGTCGCTTGAGTGGACGGCGCCTTTAGGGAGCAGAGGGTAGTGGACGAGCGAGTTAGGGCGAGCCCAGCTCGTGAACTCAGGTTCGATGACGTACATTGAGCCGGTGTCGCGTGTGCGCTTAGACTCATACTCGGTGATGATGGTCTCGTGGATTTTCTCTCCCGGGCGCATGCCAATCACCGTCAGTGTGCACTCCGGCGCAAGCGCCTTGATAAGGTCGATAACCTTGGTCGAGGACATCTTGGGGATAAATATCTCGCCGCTTTCCATCAGCAAGAGCACCTCGATGACGTGACCGATGACCTTATCAATGTGTATCCAATAGCGAGTCATGCGTTTGTCGGTGAGCGGAATGACACCGCTCGCGCGCTGTTTTTCTATAAGATCGACGATGCTACCGCGACTCCCCAGCACGTTGCCATACCGTATGACGCTGATGCGGGTTGTGCCCTTCGTCCCGCGATAGGAGTTGGCGGCAATAGCAAGACGCTCGGCACACATCTTGGTGGCGCCGTAGAGATTGACCGGATGAACTGCCTTGTCGGAGGAAATGACGAGGAGTTGCGCGACATTGCAATCAAGCGCCGCCTCGATGACATTGCGCGTGCCGATGACATTGGTATCGATAGCTTCAGTGGGATTGTACTCAAGGGCGGGCACCTGCTTGAGCGCGGCGGCGTGGATGACGATATCGACGCCATTAAACGCACGCAGTAATCGCTCTTTGTTGCGAACATCTCCGAGAAAAAAAAGCAGACGCGAGTCCTTGAATTCGCGCGCCATCTCGCTCTGCTTAAACTCGTCGCGCGAGAATACGACGACCCGGAACACCTTCGGAATGGCAAGCAGATGGCGCACGATGGCGCGCCCGAAAGTCCCTGTCCCTCCTGTAATGAGGATATTTTTGCCGTGTAAATGCGTCATTTTCATAGTGGAAATAGAGTATCTAAAAATACGAGATGTGTCAAATTTTTTATTATTGGCCATTACAGAGATTTTCGTATCAAATACACCAGCCGAGAGCCCGTGCCAGATATTTTTGACTTGAATAGACTTATACCTTTCTCGCGCTCGGAAGTGAAAACGGGTCCCAAGTCATAGTAGCGGATACCGCGCGCGAGCAACTCTTCCACTGCCCTACATTGTAGCTGATAGCCGATGCACGACTTGCTCATTTCTGGCGCGACCGCAACCGAACCATAGTATGCCGTACCTTTATACACATTTATGAGTGCCATGCCCGCAATGGCGCCCGTTTTCTTATGTCTAGCAACGACATAAAAACCTTCTCCCTCCCTCGCCGAGTCCGTTTGTTTACCATAACTTTCTCTTGACCTGAACTGGCCTCCGGCATCGGAAACATGCAACGCAAAATACTTTTCCTCCAACTCAAGAGATATGCACGCTCCTTCTGCAACAGAAAGCTCAAAGAATGGCGAGAAGCGTTTGTAGTCATATCGAGAGCATACGCGGACCAATAGCTGTGGCATAACTTCCGTGAAGTGGTGTTCAGAGATAATTGTTTCGTATCCATTCCGAAAAGCGATGCGGCGTACCCGCGACTCCTCATTGCTGGTATTCTGCGGTGGCGCAAAAAAGACGAAGATACTCTCTGCGCCCGCTTTGCGGGCGCGTTGCTCCAGTTCTGTACATGCAAAATCTTCCAATGCTTCTCTATTCTGCACATCCTTTCTGAAGCACGGCCACGGGAGAAATCCCGAGTAGTAAGCGGCTTGAAGAGTACCCTCCCGTTCTTCGATTATGAGCGGCACGACACCAACAGCCCGTCCTCTGTCATATACAAAAAAAGAAAGGTCCTTCGCTGCATATTTCTCTCCTGCACAGAGATTGAACTCGTGCGAGAGCCACGTATGCCACAGCCATCCGTCGCTGGAGGCATCCACTATCTCTTGCCAAAGTTTTGGCGCTCCGTCCACTTTTGCTATATCAATTGCTTGTAGGTCCATGTTGTTTCCGTGAAAGCCGTCTGATGAATGCTCCCATACGCTCAGATGATTTCCCATCGAAGGAACATCTCTCAAGAAAATGCTTCTGTCGCGCCAGAAGTTCTTCGCGATACAACGAATCGGCAAAAATGCGTGCAAGAACATCAACAAGCTCCCCCGCAGTATGAGTGAGCGGCGCCGCAGGTGCGTACACCTGTGCATTGCAGGTATCAAAGGATTTCCATGGATACAAGACGAGAGGCTTCTGTGCCAGCATTGTTTCATAGATGACCGTTGAATTTCCGCACACCACGGCATCACTCGCGCATACAAGCGGGAAAAGTTCTTCGCTTCCGGCTATCGCGCTATCGGCGGGAAATAATTCTTGAATATATTCCCGCATCGCTCCATCACACTCATGGCGGCGAAATTTAAAAAGCACCTGCATACCGGGAATCGTGCTCTGCGCCGCATGGACCGCTTCAAAGAACTCGGCACATTGATACGAATCAAATGCGGACGTATTTACATCGGAAAACGGCACTGCAACGAGGAGGACCGGTCGCGTATGGTCGAGTCCGAGTTGTGCGAGCATCTGTTTCCCTTTTTCAAGCGCACCGGCCCGCGCGTTAACATACCCATCAAAGCGCGGCGAGCCTATCGCGATAAGCCGCTCGCGCGGACGACCCATGCGTTCATGCCACGCATTTGTGTCAGCGCCGTAGGTCGCAAGATAGTCGGTCTCAAAACGGGAATACGCCGTGCGGAGGTCGAAAGAGTTTATCCCGTGCTGCAACTCTATAGAAGGTATGGCGAGCTGTGCGGCGACGCGCGCCATGATGAAAAAGTAGTGATGCCGACCGGCGACGGATGCCGACTGGAGCACGACATCCGGTTTTTCCTCTTCCATGATGCGGCGCACCGCGCCTATGTCGGCGATAACTCGCAGTGCATAGGAGGCCACGAGATATTCGCATGCCTGCAGTACAGGACTCCAGTCGAGTCCTTCTCGCGCGCTGGCGAAGTATTCTGCGACTTCTTTTTTTGCCGTTTCCCACTGCTTCGCAAACTTCGCTGAAATCCGAACGGCTTCCTTCCTCTCTTCACCATGTATCTCATCACGAGGATGCCGGACGCGGATGCGATGGGCAAGTAATTGCCGCCAGGATATCTGCTTGAGCGCGCCGCTTTCCATAAGTACGAGCTCCACATCGTCCATCTTCTCTATAATCGGTGCGATATGCGACCAATACTCGCCGGCATATATCTTGAGACTGCGACGTGGTACGAAACTGATGATGCTATTATATATCCGTATAAGGAGCGACTTCCTTACGGTCTGAAAAAACGGGGGTGCAGGAGACGCTACCAATTTACCGAGAACGTCGAAGCGCAGACCAGCCATGCGTGCCGCATCCGTGGCTATCCGTCGCTCGAAAGACACCAGACACTCGTCGGTTGACCTGTCCTCTATGATAAGGGCGGGAATGGAGACGTGTGCGCCAGGGTACGTTTTTTTAAGAGCCGCATATATCCGCACGTAATAAAATAGCTTGGACAGATATTCTTCCAGTATTGGTTCTACGACTTCGGCAATCCGAATATTATTGTACTCAAAAAATTTCATAGCGGGCAGATGATACCACTTATATGCGACCTCTTGGGCGAGGAGCCACCACTCTTCTTCCGTATGCTCCGGAATCACCACATCTCTTAGAGAGACGCATGGAACACCCTTTTTTATAAGCTCCCGCTCAACCAAGAAATTAAGGCACACTATTGTTGCATCGCGCGCCGCGTGCGCGCGCGCGAGGTCTACATGCCATAATTCGTAGGCTATACATAGCTCCTTTGGTTCGGTCATGGTTGCGCAGTTTTTGCTAGTGTGCGACGTACTTGTTGTTCCGGGCCTTTTTTGCTCCCGGATACTGATAGGGTCCCAATGCATCTACCATAGCGGATGTGTACGGATGAATGATGAACATGCTTTTCGTTTCCAAGGTGTGGCTCATTTCCTCGGTAGTCAAGAGTGCTTCGCGTAACTTTTCTCCGGGTCGCATACCGATGAAAGAGAGCATTGTCTTTTTACTGTTCCCATATTTTGCTATAGCAGCTTTAGCGAAGTCTACGATGAAGCGTTCTTTCATTTTCAGCACAAAAATTTCTCCCCCCTTCATGAGGCGCATCCCCTCAAAGATAAATCGAACCGCTTCCGGTATTTCCATAAAGAAACGGAGCGCTTTTCGATGAGTGACCGTTACCGGGCCGCCAGCTTCTATCTGCTTGCGCCAAAGATGAATGACCGACCCGCGCGAGTTCAGCACATTGCCAAACCGCACGGCAGAAAATCTCGTGCGAGACGGGCCGGTCATAAGGTTTGCGGCAATAATGAGCCGCTCCATCATGAGCTTGGAGGCACCAAGCACCGACTCGGGACTTACCGCCTTGTCGGTTGAGATAGCGACTACTTTTTCAAGATTGTGCTTAATGCTGACATCGATGACATTTTGAGTTCCTACAATGTTCGTCTTCACCGCTTCGAACGGATTATATTCGCATACCGGAACGTGCTTCAGCGCGGCAGCATGAAAGCAAATATCCGCTCCCTGAAAAGCGAAATCAAGACGGTCCCTATCCCGAACATCACCGACAAGATACCGAAGACGCTTGTCATCGCCGAGCTCCTGATTAAGCTCGTGCTGTTTATGCTCATCTCGGCTGTAGATGCGTATTTGGGCCGCCTTGGTCGCGAGCAACTGACGGACAATTTCTGACCCAATAGAGCCGGTTCCGCCCGTCACGAGAATAACTTTATTTTTGAACTCTTTCATGTTGTTGAAGTGTTGTGCCCAATATTTCTACTATGTTTTTTATGTCCTGTCTAGTAAGCCCGATGTAAAACGGCAGTGCGAGCACGGAAGCGCTTATGCTCTCTGCAATGGGAAAGTCTCCCGCGTCATACCCGAAGCGGTCTTTATAAAAAGAGAAGAGGTGTATGGAGGGCAAATACGGTTTACTGCTCACTCCTCTTTTTGCCAGCTCTTGTATGACGGTGTCTCGGTTGGTGCGCGAATTTTTTATTTGCACTACATACACAAACCACGTGTGCGTCGCCCCAGGAGCGGTCCGGGGAATTTCGACCAACGAGCGTATTCGTTTCAACTCTTTTCCATACCAGCGCGCAATTTCTTGGCGCTTCTTTATTAGAAAATCAATTTTCTCTATTTGAGCTAAACCGAGTGCCGCGCTCATCTCGTCCATGCGATAGTTAAAGCCCAAGTACTTATGGTCAAGCCACTGCATGTCAGGAGTGCGCCCTTGGTTGCGCAAACTTCTGCACAGTTCATCTACAGCCCTGTCGTTGGTGACAATCATGCCGCCCTCTCCAGTCGTCATCTGTTTATTCGCATAAAAAGCAAAAACTCCCGATTGTCCGAATGTACCCGCCATCTTCCCCTTATGCTTCGCGCCGAGAGATTCGCAGGCATCTTCAATGACCATGAGTTTATGCTTTTTAGCGATTTTCATTATGGCCCCCATTTCCGCAGGCTGTCCGAAGATATGGACGGGCAAAATTGCCTTTGTCTTTTTTGTTACGGCTTTTTCAACTTTCTTCGGGTCTATATTGCCGGTGCGCTGGTCGACATCGACAAACACTGGCTTCGCACCGACATACAAAATCACGTTTGCTGAAGCGATAAAAGAAAACGGCGAAGTGATGACTTCGTCGCCTTTCTTGATGCCAACGGCAATGAGCGCGAGATGCAATCCTGCCGTACCGCTGGAAACAGCACAGGCGTACTTCGCGCCAACGAATTTTGCAAACTTCTTTTCAAATGCTTCTATTTTAGGTCCGATGCTGAGAGTGCCGGAGCGCAGAACTTCAAGGACGTATTTCTCCTCCTTTTTGCCGATATGAGGGTGCGCCATCGGATATGACTTTTTCATAGAGTATCGAGTTTATCACTATAACCAGATAACGATAAGTTACGTTACTTAGACACGATCTTCGCCGGAATGCCGTAGGCGAGGGCGCCGGCGGGAATATCTTTCTTGACGAAGCTGTATGCGCCGATGACGGCGCCCTCTCCGATGGTTACTCCCGGCATGATAGTAGCGTGGGCACCAATTTTTGCGCCCCTGCCAATGGTTACCTTGCCTGATGTGTTGTCCTCGGTGTTAAGGCTATAAATGGAACAGTGTGAACCAATTTGGACTTCGTCGCCAATCTCCACACCATGATGCGCGAAGATGGCAGTGAATGCGCCGATGTCGGTCTTCCTCCCCAATTTCAAGTTTTCAGGACGGAAGACGACCCACAGCCATTTCGTCATTTCGCCGTGTTTCATCACCGGTGGCGTCCACGTATCAAAGCGATCTGACATATTTTTATTGTTAGTAATTAATTTGCTTAGCTAAAAGTCGCACATCAATAACTAAATCTTCAAGAATTTTAGCGACACGGGGGCCGGTTGTGCCGTCGCCCCAGGGACTTTTCACCTTCTGAAGTTTATCTCGGTACGCCTCGTCATGCAAAGATTTTTCAATCGCCGCGATTATTTCATTTCTTGCATAGCCGACATCCAACACATTTCCCCCTCTTTGTCGGCCGGTCTGGCGCGTGCCGATATTCACCACCGGCGTTTTAAATGACGGAGATTCTATGAGCGCTCCGCTTGAATTGCCGACCCAGACTGCGGCTTCCCGCTCCAAGGCGAGAAACTGCGTGTGCGAGAGACTTGGGACGATGCGGAACAGAGGATTCTTTTTCTCCCTATCAATGATAGCAATCATCTTCCGTCCGCCGGCGTCCGCATGCGGATATGTGATGACCACAGGCAGATTAAACGTCTTGACTGCTTCAATAGTTTCTTTCATTTGCCTTTCAGCATCGTTTATTTCTTCACTTACCGGATGCTGGCTGACTAAGATGATTTGCTCTTTCGGGTCGAGCTTGAGTTCGCGGAAGAGTTCTTCACGCGTCGGCAACTTCTCATTCAGAATGGTATCCAAGGCCGGCGCTCCGACCACATGAATGCGCCACTCGTCCTCGCCCATCTTTTTAATCCTCTCAGCTGATTCTTCAGTTGCTGGGAAATGAATATGGGAAAGTTTGGTGATGGCGTGCCGAGCCAACTCATCAACAGTTGAAGTTCTCTCCCCGCCATGCACGTGTCCGATCGGGATGCCGAGATAGAGGCATGCCACGGCTGTGCAGAGCATTTCCGGCCTATCGCCCAGAGTCAGAACGAAATCAGGCCGGTCGTGAGAAAAAATGCCAACTAATTTGTTTAAAAAATCTCCGGTAAACTTCGCCATGCCCTGTCGGTTATCATTCTCAAACGTCGCTGATATTTCTTTCGTCTCGGGAAATTCTTTTCTAACCTGTTCTATCGTTTTACCAAATTCCGGCATCAGGTGAATGCCGGTCGCGTACATCTGTAACTCCAGTTTCGGGCTGTCAATAATTGCCTTGAGAATAGGGACCATCAGACCGAAATCCGCTCTTGTCCCAGTTATATACGCAATCTTCATTTTTTATATCGTTATGCGAGCATTTCCCATTGTAATGGCGTGCCGCGGGAAATAGTTTGTTTTGCCGTTTTGCCGACAATCTCATCAAAATGCTTTGGCGGAATGCCCGTGCCCGGACGTACGATATAAATGTCTTCGGCCGCAATCCGCGTATTCGCCGGGATATCGCGGCGCGCGACGACACTCTTGCGGGAGACCTTCGCCGTATCCAATTCCCCTTTGCTCGGTTTCTTCTCCGGCGAGCCGAGTGCCTGTTCTATCACGCGAATGCACCGTATCATTTCTTTGAGTTCACTGGGTTCCAGCGATGCTTTATGGTCAGGACCCGGCAGACTGCGGTCAAGAGTAAAATGTTTTTCTATGAGCTGTGCGCCGAGCGCCGCCGCCGCAATGGCGACGCATATGCCCTCACTGTGGTCAGAGAGCCCCGTCGGGAGCCCGAACTCACCCGCGAGCGTCTGCATCGCGCGCAAATTTATATCGGCAGGAGGAGTCGGGTATTCCGAGGTGCAATGGAAGATGGCGATGTCTGTGGCTCCATTTTTTTTGAGCACATCGAGCGCCTCGCGGACCTCTTCAAGCGTACCCATCCCTGTTGATAAAATGACGGGTTTCCCTTTTTTTGCAATATGCGCGAGGAAGGGTAGGTTGTTCAGTTCGCCCGAAGGAATTTTGTATGCCGCGATATCCAGCGTCTCCAAGAAATCAGCATCAGGCATACTAAAGGGCGTTGAAAGAAAAACTAATCTCTTCTCTTCGGCGTACTTCTTCAACGCGCTATGCTCTTTGTGCGGAAGCACGAGGTCGCGGAGCATGTTTATCTGACTTTCTTCTTTTCCGGTATTCGTTACCTGATATTCCGCCTGCAGAGCGTCATCGCTCACGAGTTCTTCAGGCGTAAACGTTTGAAATTTAACCGCATCGGCGCCGGCATCCGCCGCAACATCAATAAGCTTGCGTGCAAGAGCCATATCGCCGTTGTGGTTGACCCCCGCTTCGGCAATAACAAACACCGGCTGTCCTTCTCCGATTATTTTCTCTCCTAGTAATACCTTCTGAGTGCTCATAGGATTATATCGTACCTCGCTTTATAGCCAATTCCGCAATTTCAAAATCAAACTCGGTATCTATATCGGTAGAACGTTCGCGCGGCATGAGTACTCCGGCGCAGTTCTCGTTGTCTACGATTTTGTTCTCCTGCATAAGTGTGTTGTGCACGGTCACATACACCGCGCCATTCACGCGGTACAGCTTTTCTAAATCCTGCTCGCGCGATGCCGGTAAATCAATATATTTCTGCAGACGTCCTTCTGCATCGATCCGGTACATCCATTCAGGCGGGTCTACAATTGAAGAAACAGTGATGCAGGATTTTACCCCGGCCGAGACAATCTTCTCTATCGATGCATCTATGTCCCTCGCTTCTATACCTGGAACCGTCGGTTGAATGAGCACGATAAGGTCAAACTGTTCTTCTTTTTCTTCAAAAAAATTAACAGCGTGCTGTAACACAGATAGAGTAGTGGCAGTATCAGTTGCGAGCTCGGCAGGGCGCATAAAGGGAACTTCTGCTCCCAGCTTACGCACAACGCGCGCTATTTCTTCGTAGTCTGTTGAAACTATAACTTTGTCAATATACTTTGATTCTTTCGCCGCTTTTATAGCATAGCCGATGAGCGGAATACCGTTGAGTAGTTTTATATTTTTGCCGGGCAAGCGCTTGGAGCCGCCGCGAGCGGGGATAATACAGAGGATTTTTTTGTTGGTATACATTCGAGTTATGAGCTTAAGATTTCCCGCTGTACGGCGTCTGCTCTTCTGAAGGAACTTCGCCTTCAAGCGAGTTGTTGGAGACGACTCGGTTGAGCTTCCACGCATTGGTGTCCTTGCGCCACAAGTGCTCCGCACGGTATCTATTGGTGACCTTCCAAAAATGTGCTTCATCGATGCCAAGATATTCCAGAAATTGTTTGAAATATTTTTTGGGGAATTCATGGTCATATCGGTGCGCGAGGGCAACGCCCTCTTCCCGGGTGAGGTGGCCACAACGAATTTCGCTCGAGGCCTCGCGCGTGGCGCGCCCATAGCCGAATTTTATGTACGCCAAGAGCCAATGAAAGGTGTCGAGCCGATCGTCCATACTGACGTGCTTGGTATAGGTCCCTTCCGTGCGCTCGGTATTCGCCTCAAAGCCCGTGTATTTGGAGGCGTAATAAAAGTTTTCCTGCGGTACCCACAGCTTGTAGTATGACCACCAATGCATCTGCACGTTGAGGTTTTGAATGTCTTTCAGCGGCGGCGCGCGATAGAAATCAAAATTGCCGTTGCGCACTTCATCCTCCGATAAGATACCCATCCGTATGCCTTCCGCGAGCAACGCATCAATGCCAGCTCCTTTATAATAGAGTTCGTCCCATTCCGCCGGAGATTCGAACGGCTTGTTTTCGTTCTTGAACGAGCCTCCATACTCAACCTCGCCGTTCTCTCCGTAAAAGATAAGCGGGATTTTAAAACGTAGTGCGACCTGATACGCAAACGCCTTCTGTCCGTAGGGAAAGGGCTCGAACGGGTCTCCCTTCAACTCAAAGGCGATGCGTGCGAGCTTGCGATGGAGTATGCCATCGGGCCACGCCACCAGACCATTGAACCCGCTCTGTATCATATTGAAATAATTCTGCCAGCCGATGTCGGTATAGATGAACGGCGCCCACGTGACCGTGAGCGGGTGCATGCCGTAGCGGACTTTCAGCTGGTGCGCCACGAGTGCGCTGTCTTTGCCGCCGGAGCTGGGTACAACGACGTCCCAACTTCCGTCCGTAGAGCGACGCTTCTCCAAGAGGGCTTCCAACTCTTTACCGCGCGACTCCCAATCAATGCCGCCGTGGAATTTCCTTTCGGCATAGGTGCAGGCGCTACAGATGCCATCCGCGTTGAAATCGGTCCGCGGGCGCTGGTTGGACATGACACATTTTTTGCAGAAACGAATCTGTTTGGGAAGTTTTGCAAGCTGTACATCTTTAGTTTTAAACGGATAGCCGCCATACTTCGCTTCATCTATCACAAGCTGTGGGAATTTATAATTGACCTCCATATGCGTTTACGCTATCACGCCGCCCTTTGTTCGCAAAATCTCCTTAAGAGAGCCAGCCCCATCATTCCGCTTTTTTCGGGATGGAATTGAGTCGCCGTAATGTTTTTGTGTTGCAAGGCGGCGCAGAAGTCAATTCCGCCGTATGAGGATACGGCGAGTACATCCGACCCATCCGCCGGAACTCCGTACAGGGAGTGCACAAAATATGCATACGTTCCCGGGCGGGTGTGCGCGAGCACCGACTGCCGCCAACGCTCCGGCGACCCTGCGGGAGGATGGATCGCGTCCCATCCAATGTGTGGCAAATGATACCCAGAAACACGAACTTCCCTGGGGTCAGGGAACATGACGACCTTTCCTTCTATGACTCCAAGCCCTTCGTGTAAGCCAAATTCTTCGCTCTGTGAAAAAAGAAGCTGCATACCCAAACAAATTCCAAAGAACGGCGTGCCCCTTTTTATTTGTTCAAGAAGCGGCCCGATAAATCCTTTTTCACGGAGAGCGTGCATGCCGTCTCCGAAAGCTCCGACTCCCGGCAAAATGAGGCGCTTTGCCGCACGTATCGCCTCCGGACTATGCGCAATGGATACTTTTGTACCGAACGATTCGCATGCCATGCCTACACTGCGCACGTTGTTTATGCCATAGTCGATAATAACAACATCGGCCTTCTCCGGCGGCGTTTGAAACAATTCAAGCTCATCATGAGGAGCGTTCTCTATGCCGATACTGTCGCCGAACTGTCGCAAGGTGAAGCGGTTGTAATCAACGACATCTGCCTCATCGGCGGTGCGCGCAAGGTGGGCACGTTCGGTCTCGGTGCATGGCCGCACCGATGCACCGGCCGTAGCAAGGACATCTTTTATCTCGACAACTCTTGTTGTGCCATAATGCAAAAGAGACGCGATTGCTACAGCATCAGCGCCCGAGCCGACAACAGTACCTGCTATTTCTACCGGTGAAGATGCTCCACCCGAAGCGATAACGGAAACGGAAACTGCGGTGCTTACTTTTTTAATAAGCTCAGCGTCGAGGCCGCGCTTCGTTCCCTCGCGATCCACCGACGTGAGCAATATCTCGCCCGCGCCGAGCAATTCCCCTTTCCGCGCCCATTCCACGACATCAAGACCCGTGGCCTCACGTCCGTTGTCGGTATATGCCTCCCACGAATCCCCTTTACGTTTAGCTTCTATGGAAAGCACGATACACTGCGAGCCAAAACGTTGAGCCGCTTCTGTGATGAACGAGGGATTTTTTACTGCGGCAGTATTTATAGCGACTTTCTCGGCTCCCGCCAAGAGGAGGTCGCGGATATCCTTCAATGTTCGCACGCCGCCGCCGGCAGTAAATGGAATGAATATGCCCTTTGCCGCCTCGCGCACAACGTGGAGCAGATTCTCCCGGCGATAGAGACTAGCGACAATATCAATATAAAGCAATTCATCGGCACCTTGCAAGAAATATTCCCGCGCTAAGTCGGCAGGTTGCCCCATGACGCGGAGTGCTTCAAACTGAACACCTTTAACGACATTGGGGCCTTTGACATCAAGCCGTGCGATAACACGCATAGATATATAGTAACCCTTACTGCGGCTCTTTGGATGCAAAAGACATAATGAATGCCGCCGTGCGTTCTGAAGCCTTGCCGTCAAATGCATATTCTCGAGCCAAGAAATTATGTGCGTTTTCAGAGAGACGTTTACGTGCATCTGGATTACTCACGAGTTCTTTCAAAATATGCGAGAGTTCTTCCCCTGAAAAAGCGAAATGCATTGCGCCCTCTTTTACGTAGGGAAGAAAATGTTGCAGTCCCGTCATGCCTTCAAGGGGACAGAGTCCTGCGTATATAAGCGGCTTGCCGCACTGAAGCGCTTCGAGCACCGCGGTTGAGTAACCGGAAATAACTACATCTGCCTGTGAGAAAAGGCCTGACAGCGGCTCAAATTCGGCAACCGTGTGAGAAACTCCTTTAAATGCGGATGAAATTATTGTCCTAAGAAAAGGACCTCGATTTGGACCCTGGCGAAGTTTTAATATTGCATGGACATGGGGAATTTTTCGCAGTGCAAACGCTATTGCTTTAAAGTATTCAATAACATCGTAGGAATCGGTTGCTTCCTCAAGCAATACCATGGGCGCAATACACAAAAAGGTGACCTCCTGTCCGTTCGTTATATGCTCCATTCCTGTATTCTTTTGCACGGACGCATATACATCAAAACGAGGAGAGCCGATGATGAGAGGAATACTTTGCTTATCCCCGGCTTCTTCCATCTCCCTCTGCACAAGCGACCCGTATACTCCCATAAACTGCGCACTGTGACGCTTACCGGTCGAGCCGGGGCCAAAATACATCAAGCCATGCTGCATTTCAATGGAGGGGATACCTTGGGCACGCGCCACTTGGGCGAGAATAGAAAAATGCGTCTGGGAACTTACCGTCGCCCGTAACATCACTATCTGCGGTTGAAGACGTGCGATGAGGGCATGTGCGTCATCAACATCCTTGAGGGTTTTTGTAACGGATTCCTGAATGATGTTATCAAGCACTTTCAGCAACAGCGGCTGCATAGAAAACTCTCTGAAAATATATACCGACAGGTCAGATCCTTCGCGAATAGACTGCCACTTTTGTTTAAACAATGTTTGTGCCAGTTTCCGCTCGTTGGAAATTCCTTGAGAAAACGCATCTAGATGCAAAAACCGCATATGGAACTTCCAGATATTCGCTATTCCCGCGTTGGACGCTTCTTGTCTATCAGTAAGTATTACTTCAGCCGAATCCAGATACTGCAGTGATGGTGCAAGATTTCTCCAATAATCGCTCGCGAGAATCCGTATGCGGCGCGGACGCCGCACGAGCACCATAAAAATATTGAGTGCGGCGAATCCCCACTGGAGCAGCAACCGTTTCAGAACATATGAGAGGGAGCGCCGCTGCGCTTGCGGAGGCAGATACGTTTCAGGCACCAGTACCTCTTTACCGCTCTGTGCGGCAACGGTCGTAACAACACTGGCAATTGCATCTATCATGGCGTTTGTGAGACACCGCGCCGTTGTCGGCGGCACGTGGGGCGAGGGGAAGACGATGAGGCGCGCCACATGGGGATGCGCCGCCACAACGTTGGATACGATATCGGTGTAATACAGAACCCTGTTAAGATATCCCTGTAGTTGCGGAAAATAGAGGCGTGTGAGCGAAACGCCGCGGTAGGTAAAGAATGCCCAGTGTTCGCTTTCAAAAATGTGCGACGTCCACTCTTCAGCGAGAATCATGCGGGCGGCATCCGGCGTTCGGTACTCTTTCCCCGACTGGAACGCGATTCCCTCTTTCGCCAGCGCATAGTCTATTTCGGCATCCAAAGGAATTAAGAGATATCCTTCCTCGCGCACATCCGCGCGCGCGTCAAGAAAACGCTTGCATGCATCAATATGCCGAAGCTCGGAAAGGAAGAGAATATTTTGTTCAGTTACTTGCTTGCCCATGTCGTTAGTTGCCGCGGGAAGCCGGTCTCCGACTTGTAGCCAATTTCTGTAAAAATCTTTTCCAGAGTTTTATATGTTTGCTCGCCGTCGCGGAGATGGTAGCTGGCTATGGCAAAATGCACATTCTTATCCCTCAAAAATTCTTTTGCCCCCTCAATCACCTCCAACTCAGCACCTTCAATATCCATTTTGACAAAATCCAAATGCGTTAAATTGAATTGTGCATATGCGTCGGCGAGTGATATAACCTCTACCAAACTAACGTTCACGAGATGGGTTTGGTTACCCGCGAGCTTGCTTAGCCCTGACCCTCTGTTATTAAATGCGAGCGTGGTGCTGTGGGAGTACAATCCCTTTTTCACAAGCGTCACGTTATCCAAATGATGTTTTTTTATATTTTTACGCACTATCTGATAGTTATCCTCGTCCGGCTCAAACGCATATACTTTGCCAGTCGGACCTACCAGTTTAGAAAAATAATAGGTGCACATGCCGCAATACGCTCCGCAGTCAAAAACGATATCTCCAGCCTTGGGCACATATTTTTGCGTATATCCTTTCAAAATCCACTCTCCTTCTGTGGTGCCGTGAACAAGCAACGGTACGCCTAAAAACTTTATAGTTTGGTCGCGCGTTCGAGAGAAATCCAACACGGTACAACCATCTATCTGCGTCGTCTCGAACGAGTCGAAATATTCATTAAAATGCCCAAGCGCCTCCCAAAAGAAGTACATCTGGTTTCTTGGAAACAATATTTTTTTATTGTCCTTTTTGAGTGAGACTATGTCGTTCAAAAATGTCAACAAAAAACCCTTCCGAAACGCCCAATAGTGATATCTGAGCCAGATCACTAGGGTGATTGCTTCCCTCCGTATGCTTTTTACTATCTCCATGGCAAACATTTGTTTCGGTTAGAGTAGCACAATCAACTCTGGTAAAATAGTACGTATGAAAGACATACGGATACTGAAACCGGAGAAACGCCGAAAAGGTTGGGGGAAATATGGATTATCAATACCGATAAATATTGCAGCAAGCTCTTGAGCTAACTTTTTTGGATTACCGTCACGCCCTTGTGCTTCACGACTTCAGAGGCGAGTTCGTTTGCAAAATTGATTGACTTCTCTATATCACCGGTTTCGACATACTTCACTACGAGTGCGGCGAAGAAGCTGTCCCCCGCCCCGGTGACATCTTTCACTTCTACTTTTTTACTGACCGGATAATTCTTCCCCTTGAAAAAAGCGCCTTGGTCGCCTTTGGTACGGATTATTTTTTTCTCCAGCCCTTTTGGCAGTGAATCCTTTGACCGCTCGTACTCGTAATTGTTTATCTTAATGTATGTCGCTTTCGCCACCCAATCACCGAGAATCTTTTTCGTATCTATAAAAACAGTATCGTGATTCTCGCAAATATATTTGATATCCTCTTCGGTCAGGAATCCCTTGTTGTAGTCAGAAATGGCAATAAGGTCATATTTCTCAAGTGGGATCTTTTTCACTTGAACTCGCGGAATATTGTGGTCAGTGTCAATGCGAATAAACATGTGGTTAGTATCGCGATGCATATAGCGCGTCTTGGTGACGGTCTCCCACGCATCGTTGGTATAGAGGTCCGCATTCGGAAAAATACTTTTTATATTCCGTTCTACGTTCGCCGCCATGCCGGGGTTCTCCGTGTTTTCAATAATGCTCAACACAGGCACTGGCAGGTCAGGCGCAAGGCGCTCGGCTCTGCAGTAGACGAATACATCTTTACAGCTCTCTCCGACAATGAGGATTTTTTTCATTCTATGGTGATTGACGGTGCGAGATGCAGTTCGTCAAAAGATAGTTTCGTCTTCAGTTTCGGCTTCCCCAGCATCTCTCGTATGGCATTCGCAACGTCCACCTTCGTTGGATACCAGTATTGGCTCAACGCCGGCGAGGTCGGGCACGGCACATCGGGACAGGCGAGCGCGCGCGGAGCGGACTTCAGCTTTATGTGTTGCTGTGCGGCCTTAGCGATAACTTCAGAACCGACACTGAATGCGCCGCTCGTTGTGTCAACGGTAAGCAGACGCCCGGTCTTTTTGACCGAGGCGTTAATGGTCTTGTGGTCAATCGGCTTCAACGATACGAGGTCTATGAGCTCAATGCGTTTCGCATCATCGCCGAGAAGCGTACGTGCTTGTTGTGCGGTGAAGAATGCATCGCCGTAGGCGACTACGGTGATGGCATCCCCTTTTGCGACCACGCGCGCCTTATCAAGCGGCACTTCGTACAGTGTAGCCGGCACTTTTTCTTTTATTCCATACAGCCAACGCGGTTCTAGAATAACGACTGGGTCATCCGAACGAACTGCGGCAACGAGGAGCCCTTTCGCCATGCGCGGAGTAGAGGGTATGACAACCCGCAGGCCAGTCACCGAACCGAACATGCCATACAGCGCTTGGGAGTGCTGGGGGCCATTCCCCCACTGACGCCCTATGACGATGCGAAGGGTGACGGGCGCCCCTCCACCCTCGCCGCCGAACATATAGCGCCACTTTGCCGCCTGCGTGAATATCTGGTCCGCGGCAAGCAAACTGAATTCCACGCGGTCGTGGTACACGATTGGTCGCAGTCCTCCTATCGCCGCACCCACGGCGAGGCCGGTAAGCGCTACTTCGGAGGTGGGAGTGTCTAGGATGCGGCCAGGATACGCCGGTACGAGCGCGGCGAGACCCCCCGTGCCTTGTGGGACACCCAGTCCGAGAACGAAAACGCGGCGGTCGCTCTGTAAGAGCTGTTCGGTCGCTTCCTTAAGCGCATCTACAAATTTAATCGGTTCACGCATAGACGTTTGTATACAGTTCCTTTTTTGCGGGGAACGGCTGTTTGAGCGCCCATGCGATATCCGCACGAATGCGCGAGCGCAGCTTTTGTTCTTCAGCGTCACATGTCATCGCCAAAACTCCTGATGCCTGAAGCGCCTTTCTGAGCTTCTTAATAGGGTCTTCTTTTTGCCGGCGCAGAAGGGTGTCTTCTTGCCGAAACTTTTCTTCCATAAGCGGCGTGGAGTGGGCCATATGCCGATAGACCATACATTCCAAAACGGCTGGGCCCTTTTCGGCGCGAATGCTCTTAACGAGCGCGTGCGCCTTCGTGACCACATCTTTGTAGTCATTGCCGTTGGCACGTTCATAGCGCATGCCGAGTCCGGTTGCTATTTTCTGTATGTCGTAGCCGGGCGCGCGGCGGTTCTTACTATGCGAGTTTATAGACCATCCATTGTTCTCAATAACAAGAAGAAGGGGTACGGCATAGAGCGCCGCGAGATTGTACGTCTCGTACACTCCCCCTTCTTCTGAAGCTCCGTCCCCGTAAAATGCGGCGACGATTCCTTTCTTCTTGTTGTACTTCTGCGCGAATGCCACGCCAGCGGCTATAGGAGCGACACTGCCAAGAAGCGGCGTGGAGCCCATAAATCCGACAGACCGACCTATCTGATGCATGGAGCCGCCCTTGCCGTGCGCCGAACCGGTCGCACGGCCGAAGAGCTCGGCGGCCATCGTTCTGAAGCTTCCGCCTTTTGCCAAGTAGTGCCCATGCGAGCGATGGTTGCCCAGTACCATATCTTCTTTTCCGAGCGCGTCGCATACACCCACTGCCACCGCTTCTTGTCCAACATAAAAGTGAACCATGCTGAAGACCTTCTTATCCAAATAATGCTTCACCAACTCTTGTTGGGCAAGTCGTATAAAAAGCATTCGCTTATACGCCTCAAGAAGAAATTTCATTGCGCTATGTCTATCATGATGCGCCCCGCCATCCCCTTGCGCACGAGCTCAATGGCATCATTAATTCCATCAAGTTTGACCCGATGCGTAATAATGTCGTCTATAGTAAGCACCTTCGCTTGGTGCAGTTTGACGTAGCGAGGGATTTCCTTGCCGGGCGAGAACCTACCCCCCTGCGTTGCGCGAAGCATTTTCCCCTCTCCGCCGAAGAGGTGCAGTGCATTTTTAAGCTCTATACTTTCGCCCGGCTTCGGCTGACCGACAAAAATATAGCGCCCGGTACCCGAGAGGAGCGGAATTGTCGTTTCAATACTCTCTTTTGCGCCAGACGTTTCAATAATCACATCAATATCCTTAATCCCAAGTTCTTTTTTGAGCGTTTCTGCGATATTGTGCGTCGCTACATTAATATAGAGGTCCGCGCCAAGCGCCTTGGCTGATGCGCGTTTGTGTTCGTGGATGTCAATAGAAATAATCGGGTGCGCACCAACTATCTTTGCCGCCTTAATGAGATTTACGCCCAGACCTCCCGCGCCGACAATCATGACGCTTTCCCCCGCATGTACATTTGCTTCAATATTGACGGTGCCGAGCGCAGTAGAGAGAGAACAGCCCAGCAGGGTGCATAAATCATTCGGCGTGTCCTGCGGCACCGGTGTGATGCGGTTCTCTGAGACAATAGAATATTCGCTAAAGGTGGTCACTTTGCCGCTTTGCATCTTCTTGCCCTTAAAAATGTACTGGGGGAAGTCCGATTCAATGCCGTCTGATTTGCGCCAGTGCATGACCACCTTATCGCCTTTCTTTACTTTGGTCACGCCAAGCCCGATATCTTCAACAATACCGCACCCTTCGTGCCCAAGGAGATGCGGCATGAATTTTGCATTGCCTTTGTTGCCGGCGATCTCCTGCAGTTGTGAACCGCATATACCGCTCACGAGCACCTTCACCAGCACCTGCCCAAAGGCGAGCGGCGTGAGCTCCACCTCGGCGAACGTGAGCGGGGCGTTGATGGCCTCTAGTACTGCGGCTTTCATTAATCCCCATACTATAGTAAAAATAAGTAGTGTCTAGCATATTAATTTATCACCCGCTCGGACTTGGCGACCATATCGTGTGTAATGGGCTCGTGCGAGAACAGTGCAAGCGATACGACCGAGTCGGTCTTTTTTGTTTTCAGCAGAACGAACCGTCCGTATCGTTTCTGTACCGAGATTTAAAAAATTTCCGTCTCCACGTTATACGGTCTCATAAAGAGGCGGCGAGATTTCGTATCTTAAATAGGTTTTTTTTAAGCACAATGCATTACGATAAGATACTCGCTATTGGCACGTATGACGTTGAGTCGGGAATAAAGTATGAGCGGCAGATGTATACATTTGCCGAACTCCCTTTGGAAGCTTTGTGGAACAGTTTCTACGTGGAGCGCGACAAGGAGAGAGAGCAATCCCTGTCGCAAAAAATGCACGCGGTAGAACCCTACCTATTTCTGCATGATGATGCGCGCTATCCTATCGACCTAGCAAAGATTCATTCGACTTTACCGACACTGCGGCCGGACACAAACCTCACTGACAATATTTTTGACTATTGCGGCGTTCTAGAGCACGCGGAAGAGATACACGTCATGGACTCTTCGTTTATGTTTCTGGTTGATTGTCTTCTCTATGAAAATCCGCGCCAGCGATTGTTCGTGCATCGGTATGCGCGAGAAAATATGGCATGGAACCTGCCGATACTAAAGAAAGATTGGCAGATTATTTTATAATTATGAATCCGAAAAAGCTCGTCATCGTCAAACCGGGCTGTAAAGAATTAGGGAACGAGCTGGTAAACCGCATGAGCATCTATGCCTATGGACTCGAGATAGGCGCGCGAGTGGTGAACCATTCGGCGTACGGCTATCCATGGCTTCTCAAGGCGGCACATGCCCTCTACGCGCGGTATATAGGCACAAGGAACGGGGCATGCTCGCTCCGGGCGTGGAGAGCTCCGATATTTCTACCTCCGACGAAGCCGTTGCCGATTGCACAAACGTGCGGTTCTCTCTATTTTTTCGGATGGGTATTCAGGAACCCGGTCGGTATTGAGAAGTACCGTAAAGAAATAGTTGTGGCTTTTACGCCACATGAACGAGTGCGGGAAAACATACGAAGTACCGTTTCTTCTCTGCCCGCAGAGCGTACTCTCATTGGCGTACACGTGCGACAAAAGCCGTTTCTTGGATTCCCTCACGGCGACTTCCTCATCTCTGCAAAGCGGGTAAGGACGGTGGTTGATGAATATATGCGAGAAAAAAACTTACACGCAAGAGATGTTGCACTGATTATCGTTTCTGACCTCCCTATACCGGAAGAAACGTTTGCCGGATATGACCATCGGGTGGTGTACGGCAACACCGAAACGAACCTTTTCTTACTCGCGCGCTGTAGCGCCGTCATCGGCACTAACACGACCTTTTCAAACGTAGCGGCATGGTTTGGTACTGTTCCGCATATCGTTACGACACATGAACCGATGGACTGGGAATACTACCGAAACAAGGCGGCTTATTTTGAAAATACATACGCCACCTTTGCGTTCTAAGAGTCCATAAGGACGAGATTAGTGCCTTTCTTGCCGTCTAAGCGCGACGCTTCCGTCATCGTTCTTTCAAGCATCCCGCCGCGGAGAATTTTAAATATGGCGTGGGATTTTTCTAATTCATCCACGAGCGCCTTTGAGTCCCAGGGGTTATATTCAAATACGATTATCGGCTTGCGCGATAGGAGCTTCTTCATCCCGTGGAATACGGACTCCTCTGCTCCTTCCACGTCAATTTTAACGAAGTGGATGTCCGTTTTTTCATAGAGGCGGTCAAGAGTTGTGCTCGGCACGGTAACGCTCCGGCCGCTGCCGTTCTTCTCAAGGAGCGAGTGCATGCCCATTTTATTCGAGAGATAGAATGTAACCGCGCCTTCCGTGTCGGACACAGCACTACGGATTGTGTGCACATTCGTTAAATGTTCTGTATTCTTCTTCAGCAACAAAAAATTTTCTTCATCCGGCTCAAAGGCATATACCGAGCCGGTCGGGCCAACGAGCGAAGCGGCTAACCTCGTAAAATAACCGAGATTGGCTCCAACATCTACCACGGTCATACCCGGTGTAATAGTATTTTTGAAAAACTGCGTCGTATCCGGCTCGTATCTCTCCAGAACATGATTCAATTTGGTTCGCCAAGTAAAAGAAGCCGGAAAGTGATAGTCCTCCAGCCACGCCACTATATCGGTAACGGCGACAAAGGGCTGCTTCACAATCCACCGAACAATAGCTATCGGACTCATAGCGAGGCTCGTGCGACTTCTTGCATATCAATAGTGTTGATGCAGTCGGGATATTCTTTAAACATATGGCCGTCCGGTTCGGCATGCGTGAAGAGGCGTATGGGCGCCTCCCGGCCATATTGCTCATCCCTCCACCAGTGGAGCCCGACGCAGGTGGCGAGTACGATAAGCGGTTTACTGAGCTGTGCCGTAATATGTGCGACGCCAGTATCAACACTGACGACTCCGCGACTTTTCATAATGAGATTCATCATTTCTTGCAGGGTCGCTTCTCCGGCTATCACGGTCGCGGACAACTCGTGTGCCGCTACGAGCGCTTCTTTTCTATCAGCGGCGGAGCCGCTGACCACGAAGCGCGCGGCGGGAATCTTTTCAGCGAGCGCGACGAGCAGTGCGCGTTTTTTATCCGGACTCAATCCGCGGCCGGCATTGCCCGCGAAAAGGTGCACGATGATATAGCTGCCAGAAATGAGTTTGAATTTTTCGGTAACGTCTGGTATTGGAATACATCGCATCATCGGATGTTCGGATGCGAACGGAATACCTATAGTACGAAGAATTTCACGCTCAAGTTCGGCAGGCGCGCGCTTATGGCGCATCGGCACAAGTTTGTCGTAAAGCGCGGCATTCCATTCGGATGCATCGGTAAAGCCAATAAGCCCGCCCTGTTTCGCGATGACCCGAGCGAATAGCTTGCTCGCCAAACCGAATTTTCCGCCGAGCTTGCCGGCGTATTGCGTCACGACTAGATCGCTTTCATGATACTTTTTCCATAGCGAAAAGAGAGATACGGGGTTGCGACGATTTGCCTCAATAACTTCCAGCCACGGGTACGCCGCAAAAAGATCGCGGATCATTTCGGCGCGGCTTGCTACCACAATGCCGAGGCGCGCGTGTGGATACGCCGCATGAATATTTTCAAGCAGATATTTCCCCATCAAACAGTCACCGATGGACGAGGCACGAAAGGTGAGTGCTTTTTTAATTTCCATACATGAAAAGCATGTTGGGACACGCAATTGCGTCTCCGCTCACATACGGCGCCGGCGTATTCCCGGCGAATTGATATGCACGGTATCCGATGTCGGCTAGCAATGCGACAACGCTCTGCGGGGATTCGCGCTGGACCTCTATGATAAGAGTCGGGTGATGTGCCTCTAGCGTCCTGCGGCCGCCTTTTAGTACCATTTCTTCCGCGCCTTCCGTGTCTATTTTTATAAATGTCGGCCGTATACCGTGCATGAGGCAGTACGAGTCAAGCGTCGTCGTCTCAACAGGGACGACGTTCAATGCCTCGGGTGCTCCGGAGTCGGGAAGAATCGCATTGAGGCCGGATTTCAGAACGCCGTAATCAACGAGACGCCGTTTCCCTTCCGCATCCATCAGCGCAGCATTAATGCGCATCACGTTATTCTTGTCGGCGGTATTTTTACAAAGAACTTCAAAGGTGCGCGGAGTCGGCTCAAATGCATGCACCTTTCCGCTCTCTCCAACGAGTACCGAGGCCAGGAGTGTATAAAAGCCGACATTCGCGCCGATATCGATGCACACGTCTCCTTCCTGGAGAAATTGGACGAGGAAGTTTTCTACCGGCAATTCGCGCCCGTCGATAAGGCCGTGATGATAGATGGAACGATAATCAGGAAATACGATTTGCATATGGTCGCCCCAAAAGGTGCGCGCTTGCAAGAACGGGCCATGCAAGCCAAGCGCGATGGTGATGTTCCAAAAACGGTCAATGAGCGCATAGCGGAGAGTCAGGAACGGATAGCGCCTTAGGCGTTTCCGCCACGGCAATGCGCGTGTCTGGTACCAATCGCTGTTTCCCATGGCTTTTTTATACGCAAACAAAACAGCATCGCTATTTTTCATAGATTATCTGTATTCTCCTCTATCGAAACGCAAAAAGCGAGAATGCGCTCGGCGCGCCGCCGCCAAGTGTGCGCCGCCGCGAGGGTGCGACCGGCTCGTATCTTTACCTCTGCCTCCGGGCTTGTGTATGCCTCATGTATCGTTTGCGCGAGCGAATGGGCATTGTCGGGCTCGTACCAAAAGGCCGTATTTTCTTGCATAATACTTGTCGCGGCAGGAGTGCGAGAGGCCACAGTCGGTCTATCGGCGGCAAGATATTCAAATATCTTCATCGGCGAGGTGTACCGATACGAATATTCGTTCCTTGCTGTCCCGAGCATAAGCAACACATCCGCCGCCGCAAGCCACAAAGGCACCTTGTCGGCCGACTTCGCTCCGGCGAAATGCAGCATCTCGCCGCTCTTTTTTGTTACGTGCTCATACTCCTCGCGAGTGCCTCCCACAAGATAGATGGGGAGAGGCGAGCTCGCCGCTGCATCTGCAAGAATTTCCAAACCCTTCCATTTATAGAAACGTCCTGCATATAACGCAAAAGGTTCAGTAGGGGGAAGATTAAGCTTGGCGCGCGCCTCGTGCGGTGAAATATCGTTTTGCAACACCGACTCATCGACGCCGTTCGGCTCGACGCATATGCGCTCCGGAGGTAGCCCGAACGTCTGTGCGAGCCCGTCAGCGATCAATCGGTTGGTTGCAATAATGTGCGCACACTTAAAAAAGCGCCGTACTAAAAAAATAGACCTTTTCGTGCTGTGCATCTCGGCACATAAGGGACGCGGCACCCACGCGAGCGGCGCGAAAGAAAAGGAATCCATATCAATCGTGTAGACAATAAAGCGCTCTCTCAAAAGTGCTTTCGCCCACATATAGAGAAGCGAACTTAACGCAAACTGGAACGCGGTAAGCCGGTATCCAATCGGCCCAAGGAACTGCAGGTTCCACACCGGCAAGCGACGCAGAGGAATTTCGTGCGCGAGACCGTAGAATTGTTTCAAGTTCCCGGAGCCGCGGCTCGGCACCACCAACGTCACGTCAACGCCGGATGTTATAAAAGCTTCGCACATCTTGGCTATCTGGATGCCGTGCGCCTTTTCATTTGGCATTCGGGCATTCGCGATATAGTAGATTTTCACAGTTGCGGAAAATGATTAATCAATAAAACGATATTTAAGTACGGTCCACAAGATGAGGAAGCCGTGGCGCCACGTTATCTTTTTGCCTTCGGCATAATTGCGGGGATAATACCGTATCGGCACATCAACCATACGGACGCCGCGCTTGAGGAGTTTGCACACCAGCTCGTTGTCAAAATCAAAATTGTCCGTCTTTACTTCGACCGTTCGCACGAGCCGCATAGTGAACGCTTTGTAACACCCCTCATATTCACCGGCGTTGTTCCCATACAGCACGTTCGTGAGTAGCGTGATGGCTCCGTTACCGAGAAGTCCGAAATAATAGATATACCAGTTGCTGTGACGGTCCGCTTTTCTGACCCCTAATACAGCCTCTGCCGCGCCATCCAGAATGGGCGCAATAACGCTTGCATAATCATCGGGGTCGTATTCAAGGTCCGCGTCCTGAAAGATGACGACATCTCCGGTGGCTTCTGCGATGCCTTTCTTCACCGCCGCCCCTTTGCCGCGCCGGCTCTCGTGTATAACCCGCACCCCCCCAACCGAAGTTGCGAGTGCGGCTGTTGTGTCGCTTGAGTTATTGTCCACGACAATAATCTCCTTTTCGAGCGAAATAGCGGCGCACTGTACCTTTCCCAAGAGCTCTACAATGGTCCGCTCCTCATTGTACGCAGGAATGATGATGGAGAGTTTTTTGTAGGTCATACCGTATCCTAAACTATCGGTTTCCGTCCCACAACTATAAGATTTTTGCCTATGGGGGGCGAAACATACGATTCGACCTTTCGCATGATAGGTACGACCAGAGTATCATAGAGCCCCGCGCTGCCGGATGTGAGCGGGCGCCGCAGAAGTTTCATGAACAGAAGCCATGGGAGAATGCCGGCTATATCAAAGTAGCGAAGCTTTACAATCTCAAATCCTGCTTCACGCATGAGCGCCGCGAGCTGTTGTTTCGCATAGCGCCGATAATGCCCGACACTCGCATCATACTCGCTATACAGGAACGAAAGTGCCGGAACGAAAACACAAAGGTGGCCGCCCAGTTTGAGGGTGTCGCGCGCCAGGACAAGTTCTTGGAAATCATCCCTCACATGCTCCAAAACGTTCACATACACGATTGAATCAAGCGAACCGCGATAACGGGACGCCACATCCGCGAAGAAATGCGGCTCGCACATAACACGGGGGTCACCTGCGAAGCGTCGCTCCAATAAAGGGAACATTTGCGCGGAAGGTTCGACGGCAATCAGCGTACCACTCATCTTTCGAAGCAGTTGCGATGAAAAATTCCCCGACCCCGCACCTACTTCCACAACCGTATTGCCCAAATAGGGTTCGAATTGCGAAAGTATCCACGCGTGATACTTGGGCGGCGCAACTGACATCGCTTCTTCGAGGTCACGTCCGGTGTACGGTATCGGTGAATGGGGCATGTGAACGATTATCGCATGTTGTACGCATAGAATTTTTTACGGCACCACGACGCGAGTAGGACTGCCTCATATGCGGCGATGGTGAAGATAAACGCGTTAACCGGCATGCGGTAGCGGGTCGTTATCGTAAACCCGACGGCAATCGTTGTTAGCATAATGTATACGACAATACTCACTGCGGCAAGAGCGTATATATTCTGCCGTTCTCGGCGCAGGAATCGCCAGGCCCCCGCCAAAAATGCGCAGGTAATCAAAAACCACAGTGCGCGGCCGATAAGGATAAACGCGAGCGGTGTGGTCGACAGTGCAAGAAGATAATTCAGCACCTTTAGCGGCGCAGACAGGAGTAAGAAAAGTGTAGGGGTGCCAAGCGGTATACCGCTAGCGACTTTCGCCTGACTTAATACGGCAAACATTCCGCCGTCAACATCGAAGTTGTTGAATCTGATGTAGCGCAACACTTCAAATATGCCGTCGTAGGTAAAGAAACTAAACGAGGTATTTGCATATAGAAGAGCAAACGCTTTCGGGTGGCTCAGCAATATTGGTATGGCCAGCTTTGAATATTCAGCGGATTGCGCAAAATTAGTATTGATGCCTTCTGCCCCCGAAATGACTTCTTGCGAAAAATTAGTCCCGTTCTGGATTGCGAGTACTGATGGCACAACAATAGCGTACAGAGCGAAACCTTGCTGCGAACTCAATCCTAGAACGCTGAACGTCTGAAAATTTCTATAGAGCCACGGTGAAAGAGTTGTTAAAAAGACGAGCGCATACAGTCCGACACGCACAAATACTGTTCGCGATAATTGAGCGCGCGACTCCCATATGATGAGTGCGATAATAATGACCGGAAGGTATTCTACGGTTGGTCTAGTGAGAGTAGATAAACCGAGCAAAAATGCGGACAAAAGAAGAGGTGTTAGTGTTTTATTCTTCCAGTAGCTGAACAAATACAGTAACGACAACAAGAATAGAAACGTAAACAACGTCTCGCTCAAAAACTGTATGGAGAGTAACGCCCCGACTGGCTCAAGTGCCAGAAAAATACCTACGGCAATGCTTACACCCCGTATGTCGGTCATGAATCGCGCCAGTTTCATTCCAAGCAACGGGATGATGCTACCGAGTAACATGTGCACGAAGATTGCGGCGAAATAACTCCCGAAGAGAAAGTACATCAACGCGATAAAGTACGAGGTCACCGGCGTCCGAAATGACGTGGGCGTATATGGCGGCTCGTGGGCGACGGAGTATCCGTGACCGGCAACGAGGTTTTGTGCGATATCGTAGTACCCGTCTCCGGCATTGATAACGCTCGTCAGGTTCCCGTCATGAGCCGAGTAACTCAATCCGAAAAATACAAGACGCACCAAAAGAGCGAGAATAAAAATGCCAATCTCTACCTTATGCGAGCGCAAAAAAGACATGTGGAAATGATACCATGCATCACTTTTTTACCAAAAAAATCACATGCCGATACAAGATGAAACTGGAGACGGCGATAAGGGCACTGACAATGACTTGCGCCAAGATATACCAGATATGCGTCCATTCAACCAAAAAATACAGCAGAGCAATATTAAGAAAGAAATTTATTGTTGAAATGACAAAGTATCCTGCTGCCTGTGTATGGATGCTTTCAACCGAACGGTCCTGAAAGGTCCAGAACTTCTGAAGAGAGAAACCGACGCCGCACGCCAGAATAAACGAAATGCCAGCCGATACAAGGTAATGCAACCCGATATATTCAGTGAAGATAAAGAGGAGCGTAATGTTCGTCATTGCACCGATACTGCCGGCAACCAGGTATCTACCGATTGTTTCGATAAGGGTACGGTAGGCGAACGTTAATTCTTTAAGAAGAGTGGGGGATTTCATTCAGACCTATATCTTACGCTATAATGCATACTTATGAAAAACCTGCACGAACACCTTCGTGCGCTTGCGGTTGCCAGTCCCGACCGACCAGCGCTCCTCGTCTGCGATGAGGAAGGCGCAATTACAGAGGAGCTTTCGCGCGCTATGCTACTCACAAAAGTGGAGGCCGCCGCCGCGTATCTGCAAAGCAACGGACTCCATGCGGACGACCGTGTCGCGCTCGAGCTCGGCAACTGCGTCGACCTCTTGATACTAAGCTGGGCGGCATGGAGCACAGGGATTGTGACCGTACCGCTCGACACAAAGCGCGATACGGCAGAGCTACGCGAGTTTAAAATCCGCACAAGCGGGGCAAAACATGTCCTCGGACAGGAGAAACGACCTCCGAGCGCTGAAAAGGTTCCTTGGATGCCCAGCCTTTCTCATGAGGCGCTCATACTCTTTACCTCCGGCACAACCGCGCATCCCAAGGGGGCGCAATTAACGCTGCAAAATCTGGCCGTCAACGCACAAGGCATTATTGATTGGTTGCACATTGGTGAGAACGATTGTTTCCTCGTCGAACTGCCGCTCCACCACATTAATTCCACTACCTTCTGTCTCGCGTCCCTCATCGCGGGCGCTTCAATCGCGATACCGCCTCGCTACTCCAACTCGCATTTCTGGGAGCAGGCGGCGAATAGCGGCGCGACGCTTACGTCAATCGTCCCCTCCATCGTCTTTGACCAGCTCGGCAGAACAAAAGAATTCAGTGCGATAAAGAACAGCTTAAAATTAAACCGAATCCAGCTCGGTTCCGCGCCCGTCGTGGCATCGGATGCACTTGAGTTTATGCAGAGGTTTTCTATTCCGCTGTATCAGGGCTATGGCCAGACGGAAACTGCCCTAAGGGTGACTGGCGTGCCGATGGGTTTGTCAGAGAAACAGTATGCTGAAGCCGTGGCAGAAAATTCTATAGGAACCCCGATGAAATGGGCCAGCGTTGATATCGCTGATGAGAATGGACATATTTTCGGCGGAGGACAGGAGGGCGAACTCATCGTCAAAGGTACTGCGGTTATGCGGGGCTATATCGGTAACGAGCCCGCCTTCCGCAATGGATACTTTTTGACCGGCGATATTGGGTATTGGAAGGAGGTTCATGGCCAGCGGTTCTTCTTCCTCATAGGCCGTTCTAAGGAAATAATCATCAAAGGCGGCGTCAATATCTCCCCGGTCGCCGTTGAGAATGCGCTTAAAAAAATTGACGCCGACATCGAGCAGGCATATGTGATCGGCGTAGAAGATAAACGGTACGGCGAGGAAGTTGGCGCAGTCATAGTTTGGAAAGAGGATGTTGAACCGGCGAATGCTCTGCGTCGCTTGAAGCTTGCATTGCTTACTGAGCATGAGGCGCTCCGCGCGTATGAGACACCGAAGTATCTCGCGGTAGCACGCGCCGATGAGTTACCAATGACGTCTACCGGCAAGGTTCAGCGCACTGTTCTTAAAAAAATGTTGGGTGGGAAGATGGATTCGGTATATGAACTCATGCATAGCGCCGAATTTCATTTCATTGTGATACCGCCGCAGTCTCCGCTAAGCGAAGCATCGCAGGCGCTCTATAACCACTGCTGGCAGCCGCTTGTTAAAAGTGAGCGCGAATATAAGAAATATCTCGGCGATTATCTGACGCTCGGCGCCATTGATGCGCATGGCGCACTCGCTGGGCAGATATCTTTTTCTTATGCTGACAACAGAATCTCATGTGTTTCCATCTGCAGTGCGAGCTTTAAATCGAAACTGGTACCAAAAGTTGGAGAAACACCGAACGTGAACTTCGTGCGAGAATATCTCTCCGATGGTCATGACCCTGTGATGAATTTTCATAAAAAACTTGGAGCAGAACTCGTAGAAGTAACTCCCGAAGGTCGTCCGAAGGATAAAAGCGCTCTTGGATACACGATGCTCCTGCGATATCCAACAACGGAATCCATTGCTCTCGTCGGACCAGTTTCTAACCAATTGATACAAGCGGTGCGTATTCTGGCACGAGATGTTGGCGCAGAAGTGTACGCAATTTCTCGCCCTGGCGGCCTCGCATCTTACATACATCGCTCGGCGTGATATATTCCACTTCATGACCGACACTACGCAACCAACTTCTTTCTGGGACACGGTCTGTCAAGATGCCGCCGTTCATGATTTGAAGATTGATCCGCGAGCATCGCTCATAGCACGAATAATGCAGACCCGTCGAGTGATGAGACACAAACCTGGCTTCGCGTGCGTATTTTGGCTACGCGTGAATCAGCTGTTTGTCCGTAAAAGCTGGCGCGGGCAATTTCGAATTAGAATGTGGCGGCAATATCGGTTCGCCAACGATATCTCGCCGTATGCAGACATTGGTCCGGGATTGTTCCTGCCGCACTTCGTCGATATAACGATAGGCGCCGAAGTAAAAATAGGCAAAAATGTAACCATCTACAATGGTGTTACGCTTGGAAGCAAGCGTGATGGCGGCATGCCGCAACTCGGCGATAACGTTGTTGTGTATACGGGGGCTAAATTAATCGGTTCTCTACAAGTTGGCAGTAACTCTCAAATTGGGGCGCTATCGTTGTGCAATAAAGACGTCCCGCCTAATAGCGTCATGTACGGTATTCCGCCAAATGTAACGATAAAGCCCATAAACAATGTTCCTTAGTACTGCATCTTATACAATTCAAAACGGCCGTCTGTATACACAAGCACTGCTCCAAGCGTTTCAGGATGATACGTAGAATCCAGTGTTTTGTCCTTTAACATGTACAACACGTGATATTTTTTGAGATACGCTTTGATGTTGGGCTTTATATCGGTCTGGAATTTCGCCTCGAGGTCAATGAAGAATTTTTCGCCGAGCAGCTGTTGCGGCGTCGGCGGAATACCGCAGTTTTTGGTCCTGTCCCAGAAAAAAAGTATCCGGCAAATCTTGATGCCGCGCTCAATTGTTTTTGCGATATGCGCCGTGTCCTGACGGCCGAGATAAGACTCCATGTTGTTCTTGAGGTCGGAGACGGTTGGATTATTAAAATACTGTGTGATGAGATACCGCTCGCGAACCTCACCGTCAGGAAGCAGCTCCAACATCCCCCAATAGGTCTGAAGCGAGAAGTGTCTCGTATACGTAGGGAGGAGGGTCGTTATGTAGCTTGGATTACTCCATACGACAACGGGATTCTTCTCCTTATCTTGCAACCACGCAAGCGGTTTTGCATATTGCTCGTTCGCTTGCCAAATTGTGCGGTCGACATAGGGTGGTAAAAACTGCCCAAGATGGGCATACCCATACCGTATGTTCACAATCAATAACACAAGAAACGTACACGTTGCCAATACACGCAACCCGCTCGACAACTGAACGCGGTTTCTCCATACAAACGTGCCGAGACTGACGAGCGCAACGATAAGCCATGGGAATATTAAACCTGGCATGTGTTCACCAGTCTCTAATAACTTACCGGTGATAAGGTTGCTCCCCTCCATAACCCATAGGCCGAACCCGCTTATCGCGAGGAACGAACCGAGCAGAATGAACTCCTTGTTTTCTCGAAGTGTTCGCGCACGCCAAAAAAGTATCGCCAGAAAAGCGCACACAATACCGATCCATCCGCCAGAATAGATGACCTCAGCCATCGGCAAGTGGGTATTCACAAGCCCAAGGCGGCCGACGCTTTCCCAGAAATACGGCGACGCGAGAGAAAGCCAGAGCGCATAGAGCAGCACAGGGAGACCAATGATTCCCCCCAAGAGTGATGAAAGGAGTGTCGCTTTCAGCAGTGGCCAATTTCTGCGAGCAAGCGCGTAGAGAAAGAGAATACCGAGAGTGATAACGACGGTTTGCCACAGATAGGAGTAGAAGTAGAAGGTCGCACCAGCGACGAGACCAAGAAGAATGATATTCTTACGACTCTGTTCTCGGATAAGGCGCAGGAGAAATAAATAGAATAAAAAATAAAATGGATACACTGTTTGGAGATTGACCGGCCGCAACACGTGTCCATATGATTGCACGTACAAAAACAGCGTGCCGAATACGGCGATCCATGAGGAGACACGCAATTCGCGAAGCAGCAAATATGCAGTTATTGCGAACAGCAAGCTCCATATAATGAAATTGACCACCATTGCCGTAACGAACGGAACTCCGATAAGAAGAGGGGTTGCGTTTATCCATGCGCCGGCGAAGATGACGAGCGGCGGGTCGTCGCTGTGTTCAAGATAAAACGCGTTGCCGCCGGTGAAATGCCCTTCCCCGATTGTTTGCACGCGCGCGTCATATATTCCATCGGTGATTGGGGGGAGAATGCCCAGCCACGCATCTCCAATCACGAAGGCTGTTTCGAAGACCGGGACGGTCGTCAAGAGCAATACTATCGCCATCAGGACGACGGGCGGGCGGTGTTGTGCAATATATTCTCTTATTTTAACCATGACTTGATTCGTTCAACGATAATGAATAATATCATGCGAAATCCGAGTTTTATTGCTTTAGAAACTTTACCCGTGATTTTGGACATCCCGATGCGCGCGCCATATTGTACCGGAATCTCAACAACAGAAAGCGTATGCTGGAGAACTCTGATCATATATTCGGGGGAAAACCAATTGCCATTTACCGTAAACGAGTCTTTTATTTTTTCGTACGACAGACGATGAATTAGTTTGTACGTGCACCCCACGTCAGTAAATGAAGGGCCGTTGAAGAGATACTCAAGAAGTTTGGCGACCGCCCAGTTGCCGAGGCGTAGCGAGAAATACATATTCGCGCCCGGGTCGCCGCCCGACCATACCGGATTGCGCGAGGTGCGCGTGCCGAACACGACATCGTATTCTTGGCTGTACACGAGGAGGCGGTCAAGATCGCTCGCGCGAAAGGTGCCGTCCGGCTCGCAGGTAATGATGAGGTCGCCTGTTGCTTCGCGCATGCCGCGCCGAAGCGCCGCGCCGTATCCCTGTGTTATCTCCTTCACGTATTTCGCAGAGGTAAGCTGTATTTCTTTGTCGCTGCCGTCTTTAGAATTATTATCCACGGCGATAATTTCATCCACTGCCGGATGCCGCATGAACTCTTCAATCGCTGCGCGAATATTTTCCTTTTCGTTATAAACCGGGAACACAATGCTGACTTTTTTTCCGAGATACATAAAAATATCAAAAGAGGCGGTCTTTCCAGGTTCGTGGCGTCTTATCGCTCACAATCTCAAGGTCAAGATGATAAAGGAACGACTTGGTACCGCGCGTATTGATATAGTCAATCATGCTGGTGAGACCGTTTTCAAGTGAGACCGTCGTTTTGTAGTCAAGCAACTTTCGCGCCTTGTCCGCACTGCAGGTTGCGTACTTTACCTCTTGTGGCCGGCCAGGCATATAAATGGGTGCAAGTCTGAAATCGAGCAGTTTTGCGATAGTCGCGGCGAGCTCGTTGATAGTGATGAACTTATCGTCCGGACCGATATTGATGACTTCTCCTACTGGTGCCATGTCAGTACTCATACGTTTGAGTGGCGCGACTACATCGTCTATGAAAGAGAAACAACGCATTTGTTCCCCGTCTCCGTAGATAATCGGCTGACGACCTTGTAGCATGAGATTGACCATGATTGACGCCACATTGCGGAACGGGTCGTCGTATTTCTGACGCGGACCGATGATGTTATGCGGCACCGCGATGACATATTCCATTCCGTGGACGTCACAGAGATTGCGCACGGTAAGTTCAGCGGCGTATTTTGCGATACCGTAGGGGTCCTGCGGAAGGGGCGACATATCTTCCGTGAACGGCACCGTCGGCTGGGTCCCGTAGCGTGCCATCGAAGAGCATTGTACGAGCCGTTTTACTTTATTCGCGATCGCGGCCGAAACAACCGACACGGTCACGCCGTAGATGCTTTGTGTCACGATATGCGGAGAGAAAACCGAGAGTCCTTCATAGGCGTATGCGGCGGTGTTGTAGACCACGTCCACACCGCGCATAAGTTCAACCATCTTGGCGCGGTCGAGGCAATCGGCCATATGAAATTCGACCCCGACCGGAACGTTGTCGAGGTAGCCGCCGACGAGATTGTCACAGCCGATGACGCGGTGCCCGTCCTTCAGAAGATTCTCCGCGAGATGGCTCCCGAGAAAACCGGCAACGCCGGTGATAAAATAGGTTTTGCTTTGTTTCATCGTAATGCCCTGTAGTATACTCCCGATATGAACAAAAAACTATCGAGCGTATCTTTTTTTTGCCCGGCGTACAACGATGAAAAAAATCTGCCGGTTCTGGTGCCGTACGTGAGCGAATTTTTGAAAGAAATAACCGATGTGTACGAGATTATTATCGTAGAGGACGGCAGTCCGGACAAAACCGGCGAGGTGGCGGACGCCTTGGTCAGAGAGTATCCGAACGTGCGCATAATACATCATGCGAAGAATATGGGCTACGGCGCCGCACTGCGCGACGGATTCGTGGCGGCGAAATATGACTACATGATGTACACCGATGGCGACAATCAATATGATGTGTACGAGTTTTTACCGTATATGCATCTTTTAGAGAGCTCGGATGTTCTCAGTGGATATGTGACTCAAAAAGAATTATCTTTCCGAAGAAAGATGCAATCGGAAGTTTATAATTGGCTCATTCGCATTTTGTTTTTTGTTTGGTACCTGGATATCAATTGCGCTATGAAAATATACAAGCGAGAAGTTTTGGATAGCATCTCAATCAAGAGTTCTAGTTGTTTTATCGACGCCGAGATGATACTTAAGGCAAAGAAAGCTGGTTTTACGGTTGCTCAATTCCCTGTTACGCATTTTCCGCGTACCGAAGGTCTCGCTTCAGGGTCAAAAATGAGCGTTATTGTGCCGACAATCGTCGAAATGCTAAAATATAGATTCGGGGCATTATAATTTTTCGTGATACACAAAAGCGACAGAGTAGTCATAACAGGCTGCGGCGGCATGCTCGGTGAGGCCGTCTATGACGTTTTTAAGGACGTCTGTCAGGTGCGCGCCTCCGATATTGACCTGAACACCCCGTGGCTTGAGCGCCTCGACGTGCGGGTAGCTAAGGACGTGAGCGCTTATTTGGGAAAAGTAAAGCCGAATTATATCGTGCATCTTGCCGCTCTGACCGATATGGAGTACTGCGAGCTCCATCCCGAAGACGCCTATGCTACGAACACGGGAGGAGTGCAGAACGTCGTGGAATATGCTCGGGACCATAATATCCCTCTCGTGTATATCTCAACCGCCGGTATTTTTGATGGTGGGAAAGATGAATATAGAGAGAGCGACACACCGAACCCTTTGAGCGTGTACGGGAAATCAAAATACGGGGGCGAGCTGGTCGCAAAAACCCTTCCGAAATCAATCGTCATCAGAGCCGGCTGGATGATGGGCGGCGGTCCTAAGAAGGATAAAAAGTTTATCAACAAAATCATCAAACAACTGCGGGCCGGAGCAAAAGAGCTCGCCGTCGTCAATGATAAATTTGGCACGCCCTGCCACACGTATGACCTCGCCCAATCAATAAAATACCTTCTTGACCATGACGCGTATGGCCTCTATCACGGAGCATGCCGCGGCGGCGGGAACCGAGCTGATATTGCCCGATATCTGCTTGAATGTTTCGGCCTCACTGACCACATGAAGGTACAGGAAGTTGATTCCAGTTATTTCTCGGAAACGTATTTCGCGAAACGTCCGCGTTCAGAACAATTGCTGAACATAGAACTGAAGAAAGTCGCCCCGCATCTGACCCGGGATTGGAGAATATGCCTCAAAGAATATGTCGAGCGGTTCAACTGGAATTTATGGGACTTAAATACGTCAGGAATGGAAAGAAGTTTTTATAAAAATTATTTCAAAGTTGAAAAGGAGCATTGGCTTATGATTGTACGGCGAATGATTGCGCGAGATACTCTGCAAGCATTCGTGCGTAAGAATCCAGCAGAGACCATGGTGCTCGACTTCGGCTGCGGCTCCGGACTTTTCGTTACTGAACTTGCTGAGCACGGCTACCACACACACGGTCTCGATATTTCAGAAGAAGCAGTGAAGTTCGGCATTCTGCAAGGGAGAGAGAATTTGGGCGTCATTGATGCGCACAAAATCAATTTCCCGGACAACACGTTTGACGCGGTCTTTGGCATGGCCGTTCTTGAACACCTGGAGGACGAGAGTTGGGCGCTCCAGGAGATAGAACGCATCTTGAAACCGGGAGGAGTTGTTATTATCATGGTCCCGGCCTATATGTTTCTTTGGGGCGTCCAGGACGAAGTGGCGCACCATTATCGCCGATATACCAAGCGGTCGTTGCTGAAAAAAATACGGGAATCAACGTCCCTTAAGGAAGTAAAGTCGTCCTATTTCAATACATTCCTTTTTCTCCCTATCGCCGTTCTTCGCGTGCTCAGCAGAGTATTCGGCATACAAGGCAGAGAGTCGGACTTCGACATTAACAGTCCATTCTTGAACAAATTCTTCTTCTCAATATTCAACGCTGAAAGAAGAATTCTCACTCACACAAGCTTTCCTTATGGCATCTCGGTTCTCGCCGTTATGAAAAAATAAATACGTTAGCTCCCCGTCGTACCAAGTTCCCATATCTGGTACAGTTCGTTTTGCCATACAAGCCGGGCGCCGAGCTTTTGCGGTTGATATTCTGGGTCGAGTGCTCTGTCTTTTAAAATATATTTCACGTGATATTTTGTGAGGTACTCATGAATGTTCGGCTTGATGTCGTCGGTAAACCTGCGCCGAAGCGTTGCGAAAAAATCATCGCCGAGCAATGACTGTGGCGTCACGTTCTCGCCGCAATCGCGATTGGCATCCCAGAAAAATACCGCGCGGCAGAGAACAATCTTGTGATTAATGGCTACTGCGTCATAGGCGACCTTGCTGTTCCCAAGATACAACCCCATTTCGTCGGCTGTTTTCAGTTGGTCAATGGACGGGTCTTCAAAATACGCGGAAACGAGATACCGTTCTCTGACCTCGTCGTTCGAGACTAACTCGAGGTTCCCCCAGGGGTTCGTCAGGACAAAATGTTTGGTGTAGATCGGCAGATATGATGAAAGATGGCCCGCACGGTGCGGACTCACCCACACGACGACGGGGGACTTCTCGTGTTCATCGAGCCACTTATAGGGAGCCGCATACGTTTGGAGCGTGAGCCAGTGGTACTGATACTGCGGACGGAAGAAATCGGCGGGGTAGCGCGTCGCAAATCGCACATTGCCAATTACTAAAAAGACCAATACGATTATGGACGCTACTTTCAAGTTTCGCGACAGGGAGGCACGGATGCGCCACAGCATCGCGATCAGGGCCGTCGTTGTGAATACGAGCCATGGCAGAATGATCTGGCGTACGTGGTATTCCGTCTCGAGCCATCGTCCGGTAATGATATAACTGCCGTCCATAATAAGGAGCGCGATACCGGTCAGCGCGGCAAACACCGCAATCGGTTTCTCGCTCGCAAGGTCATGCTCCTTTTTTATTCTCAAGAATACGAGCGCGAGGAACAGACAGATGAGCACGATCCATCGACCGACGTAATACAGCTCAAAAGAAGTGGAGAAATGCGTATAGACGAGTCCGAGACGGTTTATGCTTTCCCAGAAATAGGGCGACGTATGGCTGAGCCACAACATATACAGAGGACCCCCCAACCCGAGGAGTCCGCCGATACACGACGCGGTGAGTATCGCTTTCCCCAGAGCTCGGTCCTTCTTATAGAGCGCCAGTAGAAATGCGAGCCCCAGCGTGGTGACCACTATTTGCCACCAATATGCAAAGATATAGAACGAGACGCCTGTTGCAAGTGAAAGCACAATGACGTTAGCGCGATTTGGATTCCTGAAGACGCGCAGTAGCACCGCATAAAATATGAACACGAACGGATATACGGTTTGCAAATTCGCCGGCCTCCACACGTGTTCAAACTTTTCCAAGTACGCGAACAGAACGCCGAACACGGCAAGCCACGAATATACTCTCATTTCTTTCAAAAGCCAATAGAGCGTGACGGCGAACAGTAAGCTCCAGAGGAGAAAATTGATGAGCAGGGTAGCGTTATACGGAACGCCAAGCCACATCGGAATCGCATTCAACCACGCACCGCCAAAAAGTACGAGGGGAGGGCCTCCCGCGTGTTCCATATAAAAAGGGTTGCCATCGGTGAGATTACCTTCGCCTATTGTGTGAACGCGCGCGAAATTGAGCTGGTCGGTAAAAGCCGGCATAATGCCGCGCCATGAATCCCCTACGTATACATACATGGTAACCAGGGGGGCCAGCGAAAGAATGGCGACACAGGAGAGCAGTACGACGAGGGCGATGTCTTTCTTAAAGCGTGTAGTCATAGTTTCATCCGTAATTCCTCCACGATGGGACGCATGAGCGCGTCAATGCGGAAGTAATTGACGTAGGCATCGCGCGCATTTCTCTGCATCTGTTCAAAGCGTTCGGGCGAGATAGTTTTATGAAATTCGGCTATCCGCTCGGGCAACTGTTTGATGTCGCGGAAATCAACAATGAGTGCAAAAGATGAATAGTCAATTTTGTCGCTGAAGGGAAAATTGCGCTCGGTATCCACGATGACCGGAATGCGCCCGAGCGACAGTATTTCAAAAAGTTTCGTTGATTCATTCGCATCTCCGCGCACATCAAGCGCATAATCGCTTTGCAATATGGTCTCAATCATTTCTTTCCGCAGTGTTTGCATATCTCCCACCGCTGTTTTAGGACTGCCGGAGAATGAACTGCGCGCAAGGAGATTAAAATCGACGAGGGACGATTTCTTTAATATCTTGATTGCCTTCTGACGCCACAACACTCCTTTGATGCACGCGCGATACCGTGTATCAAAAATGCCATGAAACCGCACCGGCAATTCTTTTATAACCGTGCGTAGATATTGTTTAAGGGAAAGTTTTGCCCAGCCCGCAAACCCGACAACCGGTTTCCCTGCTCCCTTCGTGCGAACTTCGAGCTGGCTATTTTTGTATCGCGTCAAGAGGTCATCCGTCATAGGCGGTATTCGTATCTGCCCCTGTTCGAGCAAGAAACGATACCCGCCATAACGCAGGATATATGCATTTTTTATCGCAATCGGCATTTCTACATCTCCTAATCCATCTATGAGGAGTGGGAGGTCTGCCTCTTGCGCCGTCCGTACGCACTCGTCAAAAAGCGCCGTATTGTGCCTTAAGAACCATACGTGCGGATACGGCGACAACACCATATCGGCCGTTTGTATATCATCAGTTATGGTGTAATACGCAGTATTGAACGAATACGCATCAAACATTTGCTTCGCAAAGGTAGACATTTCTTCGTATGGGTTACCCCACCAGGGAATGAGAAGCGGAGTGTGAATCCCCTGGCGACGCCACGCGGGATTCACATACAACGTAAGACGATTGATTGAAGTCATACGATAGAATTCATAAGAGCACGCAAGGCCTCGGCAAAAGCTTTTGTCGTATAGCGCGCGACCACTTTGTTATGGCCGGATTCTGCAAGACGCTTCCGTTTCTCCGCGTCATGCCAGAGCGCGTCAATTGCCCGAGCGAGAGCTCCGGGATCGTTTGGAGAAACCACCACGAGGTCCTGGTCGGGGACAAAATAGTCGGTGACCCATGAACGGTATGTCGCGATGACCGCCTTGCCTGCCGCGAGGGCATCAAGAATTATCGTCTGTCCCGAACAGTCCGAACCGTCCAAGGTACGCATATCTTTTGATGCAATAACGACCAGTCGCGCGCGTTCGTATAAATCCCGGAGTTCAACGTAACTTCGGTCGTAGAGCACTGAAATATTTGCGGGAACTGGCATATCAGATGGGATGTTCTTGTGCGAGGCAACCACGATATAGGTGTGGTGCGTACGTTCTGCCGCCTTAAAGAGGGTTGCATAATCACGGCCCGCATCGCGACCGATACTTATGACGAGGTCTTCCTCGCGAGATGCATCCGTGGAATGGAAGAAATGCGCATCCACGCCGAACGGTATGAATACGAGATGGTCGCGAGGAATACCGAGCCGCACGAAATCTTCCAGCTGTTCGCGGGAAAGGCAGACGATACGGGCATAACTCGCCCAGAATTTTTTAAAAAGGAGTAAGCGTATCGGATGAGTGGCATGGCGCCGCATCAGCACCGATGAAGTCATCGCGAGGTACAGCCATCGCGTTTTCAACCGGAACACGCGCGCATACACGGACACGATATAGCCGAGCACCATAGTATCCTGGGCAATGACAAAATCATACTGTAACAGACGCAGGACGACCACGAATGACCGTATCAGTTTCGTAATGCCGGCGGAATTTCCAATGCTTAGATGTTCGGCACCCGGCATATGATTCAAGCCGTACAACGGCATATCTGTGGCCTCTCCCTTCTTCACTCCGGACAGTATGCCGTCCCGAGAACCGGTGAAAAGATACACAACTCGCGGGATTTTTTTTGATGCATGCGGCATATCAATCAGTTTATTTCTTATTCGCCGACAGTCGCAACACAAAGAAATGATGGTAGGGGCTTCCAAATGGCACGAAGTCACTCAGTATTTCCCCATGAACAGAAATTTTGCTACGAATGAGAGAAATCGGGTATCCGCGCTTCCCTATCTCCCAGTAGTGATGACCATTAAAAACGTGCTTCTTCGGAAACGGAATTTTCAATGCGACACGTATCTGAGGAAAAAAAGGAATTTTGAATGAAAAAGAAAGCATCGGACCGAAATGCGGCACACTGATGACGACATGCGTACGGGCGACGCGGCAGAGTTCGGTGAACGCGCGGTCAAACTGCTCGAACGGCAGATGCTCCAACACCTCAAACGCACAGGCAACATCAAAAGAGGCATCAACAAAAGGGAGTTTAAGAATACTCCCGACCACATCGGGATGTAAGTCCTCCGCGATATCAATTGAGGTATAGGTTATTTCGGTATTGCTTTTTATGTAATTGCCGAATACTCGGTTACCGACGCCGACCTCGAGTACCGATAGTGGTTTTCGCGCTAACACTTCTCTCAACTGCCAATAAAAACTGACGAATCGTTCTTCAAAAGCATACGAACCGAGACGATACCGCGACGCATCAGCTTTGGAGTCGGGAATCATTTGGATAGTGGTCATTTTTGCAATTCAAGAACGAATGAGAGTGCGAAGAGATTCGGCCATATATGCGTCACCCAGTCGTTCATAACGGTGAACGGCGAAAAGGTGTTCATTTTCAAACGACCCGGCGTCAGTGCCGCCTGCTTCGCTATAGACATCAGAACGGGATGGTTAAACCAGTACACATGTCCTTTTTTTGGGCGATTATTTTCGGGTACGCGTCCACAAAGTGTCTGTATGCGTGCGGGTAGCGAAGAAAAGTTCGGCACACCGACAATGACATATTTCTTACTCACGCGCCGCGCCTCCGCGAGAAAAAGAACGGGATTATATACATGCTCCAATATATCCAGCATGACGACATACTCAAAATGTGCATCGGGAAACGGCAATGCGTCCGCAGACGCTATCACCTCTGCAGATAATCCTTGTGCGGTACACGCTCTGACGGCTTCGTCTGATATATCCACGCCGACAGCTGTAACGCCTCTTTTGCGCAAAAGACTCATAAAAAGACCGTCCCCGCAACCTATATCCAATACCGTCCCCTCCTTTATAAGTTCAAGCGCCGCGGTATGGCGAAATTCGACCGATTGCCGAAAAGAAGTCCAACGTGAATCTTCAAAAGATTTTACATTGGTAACCTTCATGTGAGTGTCTTCAGTATAGCAGGGACGAGGCGCTGGAGCGAGTGGTGTTCGCGGATGTATGCAGGAGTAGCGTTTTCAAGTACTGTAAGAGCCGGATTGTTCGTATGAACGGAAAGTCCGCATGCGAGCGCCTCAAGCACCACCTTGTCAAGACTTCCCGTCTCACTCGTATGTATCAAGCAATCGGCTTTTCGGTATTCGTCACGCAATTGCGACTGGTTTAATCCTCCTAAAAACCGTACGCGGGCATGAAGCTCTAAAGCGAGCGCTTCAAGATGTTGGCGTTCGAGTCCTTCACCAGCAATGCGCAATTCCTTCCCTTCCCGTACAGCTTCGCGAATGGCGAGGTCGTGCCGCTTACTTCTCATAAGCCGGCCGACGGAGAGCAGCCAATCCTCGCGTGCAATGCTTTCGTCAGGAGAAAAGAATTCTGTGTCAATACCATGCCCCATGACGCGGACCTTTTTACTTTTGAGCCGAAAGCTTTCTTTTGATGCGGTAAAAATAATGTGCGCGAAAAAAACTGCAATCCGTAATTTCAGATTAACGCTTTTATGCGTGTACCACAGGGCTATGCGCTTATGCATGCATCTCCAGAAGAGACCGGCCGCGACGATGTATTCCGGATTCATATGAACAAACACTGTGTCGTATTCTCGGCGGCGCGAAACGCACGCGCGCCAGAGGCGCAGTGTTCGCAGAAATCGCGATGTGGTACCGAGTGCAATCACTTCTACATTGTTCGGTAATGTATACGTTCCCTTGCGCAAGCAGATTACCGTGACCTTTTCACAATGTTGTGCGAATTCCACTATCCATCGCACAAAGAATCCAAGAACCGGGTCCGTGGTATCGACCGCTTGCGTGCAGATAAATAATTTCATGCGTGGTGCAGGATTTGCTTAAGGTCAGCGACAATACGAGTCGGGATGTCGCCAACCGCCGCGAGATGCGCGCGAGCCGCCGCTTCGGCGCGCATCGGAAGTCCTTGCCGTACCGCGACATCTTCAATAAACCCGACGATGGCGAGCGAAAGCGCAGTCGGGTCGGCAACGGGAACGGCGAGAACGTCTTCATATCCCTTGAATACTTCGCCTACGATACCGACGTCAGTCGTGATAACCGGCACTTTCGCGAGCGCCGCTTCAATCAGCGTGCGGCCGTAACCCTCGTACGCGCTCGCCTGGATGAATGCTTGCGCATGCGCCATGAGCCCCCGAGCATCAGGACGGTTCCCGAGAAAAATGACGTTATTCCTGATGCCGAGCGAGCGTGCTATACGTTCGAGCTTCCTGCGCTCGTTGCCACCGCCGACGATAAAAAGACCTACCATCGGGTAGTGCAGCATGACGAGTTTCAATGCCGCAAGAATGTCCTCAATACGCTTCTCGGGCTCGAGCCGTCCGACGGAAATAAGTGCGAACGTGAAGTCGTGTGCTGGCAGTCGCACAGGTTTAGGCACAGTTGCATCAACCATAACAGGAATAACCGATGGTTCGGAAATACGAGAGCCGTACCGTTCAAGAAGTGACAATTTTATGCGTTCGGAAACTACGCGGATACCACTCGCCATAGGAAGCACTTGGTCAGCGATTCGGCGACGATAACGGTTTAGAAATGGCATGCGCACGCGAGGACTGCGCCAATTGCCGCTATTCACAAACCATGGAGAGAGAAAGTCAGTATGTACCTGGATATGGAGCTTCGCACTCGTGCCGTGCACCGCGCGAAGCGCGGCGAGCCCGTGTTCAAAAGGGTCCTGCGCTGAAACAACGTTAATGTCGTATTCAAGAATGAGCGCATGCGCACGTTTCGTAAGTGTGTGCACGCGGAACAGCTTCCATACATGCACGGGATGTAAAAACAGATTTCCCTCCTGCTCTTCGTGCACACCGGGTCCTGCTGTAGAGATAATGTGCAATTCTTCCATCAGTGCCGCGTACGCGCGCATCCGCGCGCGTACGGAACTCGTCGCATCAAATATCGTTGGGTCGTTGGAGATGAAGAGGACTTTCATACGATTTGTTTGAGGAAATATGCAGTGGACTCGAGCATGTGCGGAAGCGAGAAATCGTCCATGCGCTTTTGCGCGGCACGCGCTCGCGCGCTCGCTGTGCCGGGATTGCTTCGTATTTCGAGAAGAGCTTGTTCGAGAGCGTCACCGTCTCCGAGCGGTATGAGAATCCCCGTCTTCCCATGCTCAAGTAACGTTCTGTGGAATCTCGCATCGGTCGCGACAACGGGCGTGCCGAGAGTCATCGCCTCGATAAGGACGTGGGGAAATCCTTCGTAACTAGAATTAAGCACGAACACATCGGCAGTTTTCATCCATCCGAGTGCCTCGACACGCGGAAGCCCAGAGGCGATGAATAGACGCCAATTCTCATCCTTGTGTTTCTTCACAACGCGCTCTATCGCTTCAAAACCCTTCCAGGGAACTCTTCTGCCTGCCGAAACAACGAGGAATTCTCCCTTCTTCTTCGGATAGGTTGGTATATTCGGAGGGAGCCCAATGCCGTTATAAATCATTTGTATCTTTGCTTCTGGGATTCCCCATTGCAAAATAATGTCTTTCAGATAGAGGCTGGGTACGATAACACGCTTCGCCGCGTTTGCTACGCATGTCTGTACCTTCTGCAATGTACGAACGAAAAAGTTTGTTTGCTTCGTTTTTACGAATTCATCGAGGTTCTGTGTGACGTCAAACCTCTGTACTCCCTGCTCCCACGCGTAGTCGCCGACTATCTTAACAACAAAAGGTTTCCCCGCTTTCTGTGCCGCCTTCATCGCCGGTAATCCGACTGAAACTGGGTCAAGTGCGAGAACGACGTCTGCATTTCTCGCTGCTTTCAATACGTGGCGATAATACGCATAATGACGAATAATCTTCGGCAAATGCCGCACATCGCTAAACTTCACCAATGTAACGTCAATGTCTTTCCCCGGCAGTCCTTCAAATAAGAGTTTTGCGTAGGTTGCCGGGCCGCCTATCTCGGGCGGGTACAAAGGCGTCGCGATAACGAGCTTCATACCTTCATTTTAGCGTCTATTCCGCTCTTCATGTATGTAGCAGCTATACGCCTCTAGATCTGTTTTTCCGTCAAAGATTCTTACTTTGTTGCTCTTGATTCGAAATTTGTTCTCCGACGTTGTGAGTATCCGATTCGCGAATTTTTCCGCTGCCCACAGCCACCAATCAACAAAGGTATGGTTATACCAGAGCACGACGTCCTTTCCCAGGAGCCGCCACAGCCACCCGCCCAGCACTACGTAGTGCGGAGTGAGGTGCACGAACACAGAATCGTAATTCCTACGTTCGGTCCAAATATATTTCAAAAGCTTCCACGTATAGACAACGCGTGACTTTCTTTTTTCTTTGCCCAGCGAAAGTATTTTTATATGGTGAGGCAAGTTATGTTCGTGAAGCTCCAAACAGATGATGGTCAGCTTCCGGCACTCTTTTGCAAAATCAAGCATTCGCCCGTGGAAAAAGCCGAAGCTGCCATGATTCTTGTCAATAAGTTCTGTGACAATGAGGATGTTCATATTTTTTTCTTAAATGTATCTTGTTCTATATAATTGCCGTACACGTCTGTAAGCAAATCAATGTCCTTGCCTGTGCTGGTCAAAAGATGAATATTGTTATCCCGAAGAGCGTCAAGAACCTTGAGTCCGAACTCATTACCGACCGTTCTTTTATAGTGGTCATGGAGCGCCGCGAAGTCCTTTATAAAACAATGCCCGCCCGCGCCGCGACCTTGCTTATCCGAATGGCCGCTCGCATGCACCGGATTCATATGGGACTTTCCGATACGCGGGTCGGCAGTTATCGCGTCCGCCACCGCATCCCAGTCGGCATGGTGATAGGTCGCAATATCGTGAAATATATTTGCATATACCACCTTCAGAAAAAGGAAGACGTTCCCGCCGTATTTTACCAGCTCGGCCTCCTCGGCCTTGCATATCTTTTCATAGGGCGCCTTGGGCATTATGGAAATAGCTTTTTCAGCCGCGTGGCGCCACTCCTTATCATCCTTGGCAATGCCGATAATATTGCGGTCAGGTTTATCCACATCTCCGCGCGCCGAAGTTTCCCGCAGAAACTCCGGTGAATGCAGTACGAAGATGTCCGGATTATCTTCTTGAATGGAGCGGGTGGTCCCGGGAATGATAGTCGACTTTATGATGGCTATCTTGCCCTTGCCGATAAGGGAAACGACCTCGCGCACGATACTGTCGTCAAAACCTTCGGGGGTTGACGGGGTGGGAACGGCTATAAAAACTATATCGCAATCCTTGATTGTGTCCCGATTTGAAGAATAAGAAATTTCTTGGCTATACCGAACCACGGGGAAACCGCGGTCCTCATAATGGTCAGCGTAATTTTTGCCTATCCATCCCTGCCCGATAAATCCGAGCTTTATGTCTTTCATTTATTACAGTTAGTATAACGTGTGGTAAATTTGTATAGTTTCGCAGTGAATTTTCCGCGTTTACAAAAAACTCTTTCTGAACTATACTCGCGAGATATGAAATGCCTTTTGTGTAGTAATGCAACCGCCGTTGAATTCTTGAATCTCGGTAATCAGCCGCTAGCGAATAAATACCCTACAGAAGACCAGTTTGCAACTGAAGATTTTTTTCCACTCGCAATTTATTTCTGTACCACCTGTAAGAACGTCCAGCTCGGTCACATTGTATCGCGCGAGCGGATGTTCGTGGATTACTATTACCTCTCCTCGGTAAACCCGGGGCTCGTGCGCCACTTTGAAGAATTCGCCGCACAAATGAAAAATGCGCGGTTTGTCGTGGATATCGGAAGTAACGATGGAATCTTGCTAAAACCGCTCAAGGAGCTGGGGGTGAAAGCGCTCGGCGTTGAGCCCTCGGTGAACGTGTCCAAAATCGCCAACGATGCGGGGCTGGAGACGATTACCGCATTCTTTGACGCTCCGACCGTGGCGAAGATAGTTGCCGAGCACGGAAAATCAGACCTGGTCGTCACAAGCAGTGTATTCACGCACGTTGAAGACCCGCATCAAGTCATTGAGGACGTGAAGGACCTCATGACCGACGATGGCACGTTTATCATTGAAGTTGAGCATATCGGAGCGTTTGTCGCCAACACGCAATTCGAACGCTTTTATTTTGACCGCCCATACTATTATTCTGCAACTTCATTGCGAGACCTTTTCGCTTTACACGATATGTATGTCGCGGATGTGGAACATATTACCCCTCACGGCGGCTCCATCCGCGTTACCGCACATAAGAACGGATACGCCGCGCCAAAAACAGAACGCTTTCTCACACTCCTTAAGGAGGAAGAGAAGACCCTCACCCTCTCTGCTATGAAGAAATTCAAGGACCGGTCTGAAGCGTACGTGCGCGCCTTCCGCGAGACACTTGAAAAGTACAAGAAGGACGGCGTGAAGGTTGCCGGCTACAGCGCGCCCGCGCGCGTCTCAACCATTTGCAATTATGGGAACATCGGCCCTGACCTCATAGAGTTCTTGGTTGACGACAGCCCGCTCAAGCAACATCGGCATAGTCCGGGTACCCATATCCCTATCGTTCCGAAAGAGCACCATGAGACGCATCGCGCCGACCTGCTCGTCGTCTTCGCGTACGAATATCTTGACGATATTCGGAAAAAGACCGAGGGCCGCGGCTATCGGTATCTCATACCCATACCGCCGCGAGAGGTCGTATGAAGAAAGTACGTCTCGCGCTTATCGGTGCCGGCCGCTGGGGCAAAAACATTATTAAAACGCTCGACGCACTACCGGAGTGCGAACTCGCTTATCAAGCGACGCACGACTGGCGGACACTGCTGGAGAAAAGTGATATCGACGGCGTCCTTATCGCTACACCCACGAGCACCCACGCGGAAATTGCATTGCCATTTATAGAACGCGGACTGCCGGTGTTTATAGAAAAACCCTTCACGACGAGTCTGGCGGACGCCAAGCGACTGCAAAAGGCCGCAGAAGAGTCCGGCTCAATTATATTTGTCGGGCACCTGCATCTCTACAATCCGCCCTATCTGGCGATAAAAAAACTACTCCCGACAATCGGAAGGGTGCGCTGGATATACGCGGAGGGCGCGAACAATGGCCCCTATCGGGATGATATGTCGGCGCTGTGGGACTGGGCTCCGCATGATATTGCACTTATGCTGGACATGCTCGGCTCGCTCCCGCTCCGCGTGCAGGCATTTAGCGCGTTGCTCCTGCGACCAGCTGCACATTTGGACGATATAGCATTTATAAAATTGGAGTTCCCGAATAGGGCAGTCGGATTCATTTTCAACAGTTGGCTCTTCCCCGAGAAAAGAAAGAAAGTGAGCATCATCGGAAAGAAAAGCAGTATCGTATTTGACGACACGGCGGAAAAGAAAATCGCGCTCTATGAGCATATGGGCCCTGAAGTTGCGGGAAATGCCGTAACTCGCAACGAGCCGAGTATCTCCTATCCGCCGTATGGCGACGAGAAGTCGCTCGCGCTTGAACTAAAAGCATTCCTACGCACGATACTGGAAAAAGAAAAGCCCCTCAGCGGCGTTGCCGAAGGGCTCGATGTCGTTGCTGTCCTAGACGCCGCCGAAAGGTCTATTTCTGCCGGGGGTACGGTTATCGCGCTCTAGCTGTCGCGCCAGTCGAGGTAGTTGATGACCTCGCGGGCCGAGAGCATGCCGCCGAACTCCGGCGCGCGATACTTCTCGAGACGCTGGAGCTCGCTGACGAGCAGTTCTTTCCGCTTCTTCTTCAGCGTCCCCTGCGAGTGGACTGCTTCTTCGGTCCATGGGAGCGGTATGCCGGGAACGGCGTAGACCCAGACGGGGATGTCGCCATTACGCTTGAGCGCTGTGACCGTAGTCATGAAGGCCCTCACGATGTGAAACGGCGTCGCGATGATGGCAATATCGCCGCCATCGCGTCCGCCGCCGGCAATCGACTTTGCGTGTTCGGCAAGCACTTTCGCCTCGAAACCAGTATTGACGTTCCCGCCGACATCGAACTTCACGATTGGAAACGTGTCCTTCAAGCCGAGAGCTTTGAGGAGTCCGACCGAATGGTCGTACCCCTCGTAGCCGAAGCCGAGGCTGCCTTCGCTTACTCCGAGAGATTTCGTTTCCGCGGTTTTTGCGAGTTCGACAGCCCTTAGAAACGAGCTCATCTCGTTGTCAATTGTATTGCCGAAGATGAACGCGAGCTTATAGGGCCCGCGACGCGGGTCGCGGTAATCGCAGAATATCCGCGGTAGGAGCTGGAGGAGATCCTCCAGTTCTTCCGCGGACAGTCCGGTGATTCTCTGCTGGGTCATCTGACCCTCCTTTCAGTTGGTTAGAAAGCAAAAAGACCTCAAATTCGGTCTGCCATAAGATTAGCACAACACGCTATAAAAGTCAATAGCTATGATTTGAAGAGTTTGTTGAACACCCGCTCGCGCATCGCCTTCTCAATCGTGGCGGAGTTGTAGCGGGTTTTCGCGAACTCTCTTGCGTTTCTAATAATCTGCTCGCGTTCTTCCGTATTGCTTAAAAAGCGCTGTACCTGCCGCGCGATGCCCTGCGGGTCGCGCACATCTACCGCAAGCGCGGTCGGTTGCTTATCCGGGTTGCGGTCGGGGTCAATGATGCTATCCGCGAGACCGCCCGACTGTGTGCTCACGACCGGGAGCCCTGCCGCCATTGCCTCAATCGGAGAATTGCCCATGCCCTCCGAGAGCGACGGGCGCACGAAGATGTCGCATGCTTTGAGATATTTCGGTATTTCGCGCAAGTCGATATGACCGAGAAAATGTACCCGTTCAGAGACGCCTTCGCTCTTCGCGAGCCCTTCTAACATTTCAAGGTCCGGGCCTTTGCCGAGGATAAAAAAATGGGCGTCTTTCGGCATAAATGCGAGCGACTGAATGATATCGTCAACCGCGTTTTTCTTTACCAATCGCGAGGTGGTGATGAGAAACACGTCGCCCGGCTTCTTGCCGAGTTTCTTCTTAACGGCGTCAATATCGCCTTGCGGATATTCGCGCACGAAATCCTCAACATCCAAGGCGTTCGGGATGAGCTCAATATCGCCCTTGTATCCCATGGAGCGGGCGAAGTTGCCCAAATAGGTAGACGGTACATGTATCAGGTCGGCTTTGGTAAACAGGCGCACGAAAAGCGGATACACAAAACGCGCTTTGTGCTTCAGATACTCTATCGGGTCGCCGTCGTTCAGTGTAAAGAGGTACCTCACCTTCGAGTACCGCATCTTGAAGAAGAGGGCGGCGAACGACGCATAACTGGTCATTACCGACCATACCGCGTCATACGGGCGCTTTGTGTGGAGCTCTCTCGCCTTTCGAAGTGCAAAAAAAGGATAGAGGTATTTGTTCCACTTCAACGGGGACTTCACGAGTTCTCCTACGCGCGGATGCGGCTTCCCGAAGCCGACACGATGCACGTGCACATTCCCAATCTGCTCTTCCGCCGGCAGCTCGGAATCAAAACGCAGCGCAATCATGTCAAACGCGATATCGTTTGGAGCGATGCGGTCAGTTGTCTTTTTTACCGGTATTTCAGCGCCACCGACGAGGTTAGGGTAGTAGGTGAGAGAGAAAATGAGCACCCGCTTCATGAATGTAACCAATAGTGTCGTTATGGAATTGTATTGTCAAGGGGCGCCACGCCTTGTATACTGCCATTTACCGCTTTATTTTAGCGCATGAAATCTTCCAAAACAGTCCTGATACTGGGTGTGAATGGCTTTATCGGCCATCATCTTTTGCGCCGTATTTTAGACACCACGAATTGGTACGTCATCGGCCTTGATATATTTGACGACCGCGTAGAAAAAGACAAGGGAAACAAACGCTTTGAATTCTTCAAATCAGATATGACCAAGGAGAGCGCGCTCGTGGAGTCGCTGGTCAAGCGTTCAGACGCGGTGCTTCCCCTTGCCGGCATCGCAAATCCTCAGATTTATATTACCGACCCTTTGCGGGTGTTTGAACTTGATTTTGAAGCAAACCTTCCCATCGTCCGCCACTGCATGACCTACGGCAAACGGGTTATTTGGCCCTCAACGTCGGAGGTGTACGGCATGAGCCCCGACAAAGAATTTCATCCCGACACCTCGCCCTTGGTGCTCGGCCCTATCAGCAAGGTCCGCTGGATTTATTCGGCGAGCAAACAACTCATGGACCGCATTATTTGGTCGTATGGGAAGGACCACGGGCTCGACTTCACACTCTTTCGACCGTTCAATTGGATAGGCATCGGCCTCGATAACATTAATAACCAAAAAAAAGAGGGGGGCGCCCGCGTCATTACGCAGTTTCTGGGAAACATTCTGCGAGGCGAAAATCTTAATCTTGTTGACGGCGGCGAACAGCGCCGTTCGTTTACTCACGTGGACGACAGCATTGATGCGCTTATGAAGATCATCGAGAATCCGGACGGCATCGCGACCGGGAAAATTTACAATATCGGCAATCCCGACAATAACCACTCCATTCGCGAACTCGCAGAAATGCTCATCGCCATGGCGCCCGCATATCCCCATTTCAAAGAACATGCGGGAAAGGTCAAGGCGGTACACATCGATTCCGGCGAACATTACGGAGGAGGGTACCAGGATGTTCAAAACCGCACTCCGTATATTGAAAACACAAAACAGGACTTGAATTGGGAGCCTAAGGTTTCCATGCAAAGGGCGCTTGAACAAACCTTTGAAGCGTATATTGAGTATCTCGACCAGGCGCACAGCGCTATTTACGACAAATAGGGAGAGAGGTATCGCTCTTTTGCGACGGTACACAGGCGCCAGGCGAGCGCTGTATCGTCTGCCGCGGCAGTCGTTTTTTCTTGTTTGCAATTGACGAAATATCCGCCGCTCACATTCGTAACGTCCGGCGAGGTCGCGAGATATATGCTCGTTTTCGCTCCTTGCGCCGGAGTGATTAAAGTGCGCTTAAAAATAAAAGCGGCGAATGGATTCATCTTTCGTACATTTTGCATTGTCATTTCGGTCCTGACGACGCCGGGGTGCAATGCATTTACCGTTATTCCGCTTCCTTCTAGCTCTTTCGCCAATTTCTTCGTGAATAAGAGCAGTGCTAATTTTGACTGCGCATAGGCCTTATATTTGTCAAAGCTTTTTTTGCTTTCCAAATCATCGAAATCAATCTTCCCTTCCCTATACATAGATGAAGCGACGTTGATAATTCGCGAGGGTGCGCTTTTTTTTAACAATGGTAAGAGAAGATGAGTAAGTAAAAATGGCGCTAAGAAATTAACCGCAAAATTGAGCTCAATGCCGTCCTTGGATTCTTGCCTTTCCTGCGGGAGGACTCCCGCATTATGTATCAATACGTCGAGCTCTCCCCATCGCTCTGTAAATGCTCTCGCACATTCTCGGACTGACGAGAGCGACGCAAGGTCGCAGATGAGATATTCGATATTGCTATTCCCCGTTTCTCCGATTATCTTTTTTTTTACCGCCTCCCCCTTCTCTCTCTCGCGCGCGGTGAAGACAACCGCCGCACCGGTTGCGGCGAGTCCCTTGACCATTTCTTTGCCGATTCCCGATGTGCCGCCGGTGATGAATATGATTCTCTGGTCGGGCATACTAAAGGAAAATGAAAGCTGCGCCTGCAAGGGCGAGCACGCCGAGAAAGCCGAGCGTCCAGGGAGATTTGAAAATTCCGGCGGCACGGGAAGGAGATGTGGGCGGCACAGTGAGCAACGCCGCCCCCGCAGCGGCGAGCTCTGTCGTCGCTGCGGGGGCGCCTACTGCATCATCATGTATCTGAATGTTCGTACTCGCGCTTAGTATCGGTTCGACCTCCGATACTTTTTTATAACTCACCGCATCGGAAGAAGGTTGCCTGCCGGAGGCGAGCTGATTTTGAATTGCGGCAACGGCCGGATACGTAGCCGCTACTTCCCCGCTCGGATAGAGAAGAAATGCCGAGTCCGCAATGGGTAGCTGAATCACCCGGGAGGAGAAGATGACGGTGCGACCGGCGAGAATCTGCGTATCTGCTGGAATCTTGAATTCCTGCCCGCTCATAGATAAACGCCATGCCGAAAGGTCAAGCGTGCGCGAATCATTGTTCGCAAGCGTGATGCCGCGTGAAGACACAGAAGCTATTTTTATACTGGCATCCTTGATCGTAACGATTATTTCACTCCGCGCGTCGCCGCCGTCGGAAGTGGTGGCATGGACGACGGCAAGATATTCGCCCGGCTCGTAATAGGTATGAAAAACGCTCGCGCCGGTCCTTCGCATCCCATCGCCGAACGACCATGTCACTACGGCATCATCGCGTTTGTTGCTCTTGCCGTCGTACACAACGGCAGTAAAGGCGGTGTCCGCGCCGGAAGATACTGTGCGGTTGCCGCCAGTGATGATGCGCAGCATCGGTATCGGCAAATATTCTGTCGGCCCGCCTCCCGAAGCTGGTGCCGTTGTAGTCGTTGATTCAGAAATTGGTTCGTCTGCAGGAGGAGTTGAATCTGATGATGCGACGATGACTGTTTTGGACGAATCAGACATCGTGAGATTGCTTGCGGTAGAAGTGGCGGATATGAAAATGGTGTATGTGCCATTACTGACTGTAGCACCCGCGGTATTCGTGCCATTCCAGATTTTCGGCGTTGGATTTGTAACAGGGTCAGAACTAGAACCGGAACTTGGATACAGTTGTTTAACCTTGATGCCGCTTGAAGACAGTATTTTTATGGATGCCCTTACCTGTTCGGAAAAAGCGATGTCAATGGTTGTGGTCGTTGCAAGGCCGGATTCTGCGGTTGCGCCCGGATATATGGTGCCATGCGAAACCGTGTAGGTCGTGAGCGTCGGCGGGTCTGCCGCGTGCGCGAAGGCGGGAAAGAGAATGACCAGAGCGAACAAACTAACGATGCGCATGGGGAGTATTATATATCGCCTTTGAGCACGTCTCGCAACTTGTCTTCTGAAACTTCAAATGGCCGATCAGTCCGCGGCGGCTCCGCCGCCGCAGTGGGTTTACTTTTCTGCAGCACGTCAGCAAGCGTTCCTTTGAGCGACTGCTGATTGTCCGTTCGCTTCTTCCCTTTTTCTGCGTCGCTCTTCGCGGTCATATTTCGTAAAATTGATTTTAGATCTTCAGCGCTTTTCAATGGCGGGACCGGACGCGTTGGCAAGGAAGTCAAACTTCCTTGCCGCTCTGTAGCCCTAGGTGAAGGATGAGGAGTCGGCGGGCGATGAACAAATGGTACCGGCTTCTTCTTCATGCGCGCATCAAATGGGACTGAAGACGCTGCGCTTATTGCAAACTCTTCCATGATTGATTTTTCAATGCCGGCGCGTTCCGCGGTAAATTGCGTCTGCGATGCTTTAATGACCTGTTCCCGATAGGAGACCGGCGGCGCTTCTATCGGCGGAATGGTGACGGCCGAGAACGGCGCCGAGCCGACCCCGTCTATCATGAGCGAGAGATATACCTGCCGCCGGTCAAGGCCGACCAGGTCTTCCTTCGTGAATCGCGGCATGAATATCGTCTCCAACACTTCGGCATCAAAAGGCCCAACCCGGAAGACGACGGTCGTACCGACGTTGCCGAAGACGGCATCGCGCACTTCTTCTTCCATCTGTTCTATATACTGATGCGCGATAACAAGATTCAGTTTATATTTGCGCGCCTCGGAGAGTATTTCCGCGAAGGTCTCGTTCGCAAAATTCTGGAACTCATCAACATAAAAATAAAAACTGGGGAGTTTCTCGAGCTCTGGCGCGGGCAGATTCGCGCGGCTCATCGCGGCGAGGAAAATGCGCGTGGTGAGCATGGAGCCGAGCAGACGCATATTGGTCTCCCCGATGAGGCCTTTGGAGAGATTGATGATGATGATTTTTTTCTCGTCCATCATTGTACGAATGTCGAACGACGATTTCGGCTGGCCGATAATATTCCGAATGAGCGGGTTGCCGGTGAATTGGCCGACTTTGTTCTGGATAGCGGGCGTCGCTTCTTGCGTATACCGGTCGGTATAAATCGCATACTCCTTCGTCCAGAAATCCTTCACGACCGGGTCCCTCACGTTTTCAACGACCTTTTTCCGATACTCCTTGTCGGTATACATGCGATTGACGCCGAGCAGTGTCGCGTCCGGATACTCCAAGAGTGCGAGGAGTGTATTCGTGAGAATGTATTCCATACGCGCGCTCCACGCGTCCTCCCATATCTTCTTGAAGGTCGCCATGAGCCCGCTCACCACGAGATGGCGTTTGTCGTAGCCGACATCCTCCATCACGTTGAAGGCGATGGGGTGCTCGAGGTCGAACGGAGCGAAGTAGACGACGTCCTTGATGCGGTTCTCGGGGATGTAATCAAGAAGCCGATCGACCGTCCCGCCATGCGGGTCAATGAAGGCGAACCCTTCGCCGTTCCGGAGGTCTTGTATCGCCATGTTTTCCAGCAAGGTCGACTTGCCCATGCCCGTCTTGCCGATGACGTACATATGGCGGTCGCGGTCCTTCGACTTGATGCCGAAGGGAATGTACTTCCCGCGCGCATCAGTCGCTGCGAAATAGGTTACGCGCTCGGGATTCTCCATTGTCTGAAAGTATAGCAAAAACGCGCGCCGGAGGCGCGCGCGTCTTTGTTACGTGTGTATGGCTACATTGAAGGAGGTGACGGAGGTTGCTTGTTCCGCACCTCACGGGCGCGCTCCGAGATACCGATGCCGAGCACGCACGCGCCGAGAATGACCGCCAGCAGAGAGCGCAGGGATGCGGGAAGTCCGGAAAAAGGTGCCAGGATAACGAGAACGCCAAGCAAGATGAGCGTGCTGGTGCGGGACATAACTTTAGTATATCAGGGTTCCACGATTACGACAAACTCCCCGCGGATGGCGGAGGGGTGGGAGGTGAAATGCACTAGCAGTTCGGTAGGAGTGCCTGCGACCACTTCCTCATGAATCTTGGTGAGCTCGCGGGCGATAGTAATGTGCGATACCTGGTGTAGCACAAGTTCTTTAAGCAATTTCAAAATACGGTGCGGGGATTCGTATAACACCACGGGGATTTCACTAATCGCTAATTTTTTCAAAGCAGTCTGGCGGCCCTTTTTGTGCGGCAAGAATCCGAGAAAAGTAAATCCAGTCGTATCGAGTCCGGCGACGGAGAGCGTCGCCGTGAGCGCAGAGGCGCCCGGTATTGCCTCAATTTTCGCTATGCTACTATTCGCACGAATTAGACCAACCAATCTAGCGCCGGGGTCAGAGATGCCGGGCGTGCCGGCATCCGAAACGAAAGCGACATGCCCTCCCTTTTCAAGACGCATGAGTATTTCATCCGCCTTCTTCGTTTCAGTCGCCGCATCAAGCCGCTGAAGCGGCTTTTGTATCTCGTACTGTGCGAGCAATTTTGAGATGACGCGTGTGTCCTCGGCATAGATAACGTCGCACTCCTTCAGCGTGCGCAAAGCACGGAGCGTGATATCCTCCAAGTTCCCTATCGGCGTCGCGACAATAGAAAGTGTTCCCATATCCTCACTCTAACGTAGTTGACTTACTATAGCAATGAGATACAATTAGTCTCGGAACAACAATTTAACTTATAGGGAGCAGTTCACATGATTGGTCCATACTGGGAAAAATGCTTTGAGATTGGCGACGAAGATGGCATCAGAAAATTTGCCGAAAGCATCGGAGATAACAATCCCCTGCATCACGATGACGAAGCGGCGAAAAGAGCCGGCCTGCTTGGAATTATCGAGCCAGGTGTCAGAACCGTCGGTCGTGTTTCTTCGACAATTGCGGACCGGATTCCTGGCGTAATGGTTCGTAAGTTGGAAATGGAGTTCTTAAACCCTCTGTATGCAGGATCGTTCTTATCAGTTCTATGCACGGTGAAATGGCAGCGAAGAAGACTGGCGAGCGTTATCGTTACGCTTCGGAGCGGATTTGATGTCGTAGCTAAAGGAACCTGCCTGTTAGTACTCCCGTAAGAATCTGTACAGCGGCGTGAGCCGTTTTGGGCGGTACGGTCGTCTCGCAGACCGTATCGCTTTTTTATTTATGCGATACAAGCGCGTCAGCGACTTTGTAGATGTCGCCCGCGCCCATGGTCTGATGGTGTACAATGTCCAGGCTATGGATATTTCAGTTTCAAGTTCTGGAGTACTTTCATGGAGCAGGAAGGAGTTTAGGTGCGCCATAGGTAGGAACGGGGTAACCAGTGAGAAGATAGAGGGTGACGGAGCAACCCCAGTAGGATGCTTTGTGATTCGAGAAGTATTGTATCGCCCCGACAAGCTGCCTCAGCTAGTGACAGATATTCCCATTTCGACGATAAAAGAAAACGATGGCTGGTGTGACGATCCTGATGATGCACACTATAACAAGAGAGTGGCTCTTCCCTATCCTGCGAGCCATGAGCGACTTTGGCGTGATGACAACCTTTATGATGTTGTTGCAGTCTTAGGCTATAATGATAAGCCTGTCGTACCTGATAAGGGCAGCGCTATATTTATGCATGTTGCAGCAAAAAATTATGCGCCGACTGAGGGGTGCATTGCTCTCGCACTGTCAGATCTCGTTCGGATATTGAAAGAAGTTTCGCTGAACACAAAAGTGTGCATTCATATATGAAGAACACCGCCGTCGCGGTGTTTACTGCTCAAGACTTTTGTGCCAATAGAGCTCGTCAACTTTATGCCTAAATTCAGCCCAGAATTAGGACACTCGATTTTCTAATAATACTCAACCTCG
>ERZ1292625.247-Hain-H41-01um-R1-247-length-92909-cov-53_pt2 | contig 85843 bp, 114 predicted proteins | sample MGYA00564400_ERZ1292625 | MGnify/ENA primary metagenome ERZ1292625 (study PRJEB36523, sample SAMEA6512639) | groundwater metagenome | collected 2019-01-08 | study: AquaDiva: Metagenomics assemblies of 32 groundwater samples | reverse complement strand
CCTGTTTCACGTGAAACCCTATCGCAATTAGCAATCATTATCATTAACCAATCAAATAACTATATTGAATTGATATGGCAGCTCCTATAGGCAACCAAAACGCATCTGGTGAGCATGATGTCGAAAGACCATTCCGGGCAGCGTTAAGGCGGGCTATTGCTCAAGACGATGGCAAGCGGATCAGGGAAACGGCTGAAAAGCTACTTGATCTAGCAGCAGCAGGGGAGCCTTGGGCGGTTAAGGAATTGATCGACCGTACAGACGGCAAGCCTGCTCAAACTATTGTTGGCGATCCCAATAGCCCGCTAGAGATGATCCATCAAATAGAAAGAACAATTGTCAGTCTTACAGATAAAGACAGCGAAAGTATTCCTCCCCTTACTCTCCCCCTCTCGATATAAAGGTGTTTTTGGTGGGCGGGGTGGTGGTAAGAGCCATTTCCTGGGTGAAAAACTGATTGAGGATAGCCTAGCCGAGCCAGGGGAATCAGGGTCAGGATTAAGGTCAGTATGTATCAGGGAAGTCCAGAAAGACCTCGCCCAATCATCAAAGCTGCTAATCGAGTCTAAGTTGAGTTATTTAGGCTTGACTGAGGCTGATGGGTTCAAAGTATTCCGGGATGTGATTCAAACCCCTAAAGATGGGCTAATTATTTTCAAAGGCATGAATGACTACACCAGCGACAGCATTAAATCGCTAGAAGGTTTCAAACGTGCTTGGTGGGAAGAAGCCCAAACCGCTACCATAAACTCACTTAATCTATTACGTCCTACCCTACGCGAACAAGGGTCGGAACTTTGGTTTAGCTGGAACCCAAGACGTAAAACTGATCCAATTGATGTAATGCTCCGTGGATCAGAGTTACCCACAGGATCGGTAATTGTAAAATCAAATTGGCGTGATAACCCCTGGTTTACCCCAGAACTTGAGCAAGAACGCCAAGACTGCATCAGGATGCAGCCCGACCAATACGAGCATATATGGGAGGGTGATTACATATCGGTAATTGCAGGTGCTTACTACGCCAAATCAATCACTGAAGCTAGGTTACAGAAACGCATTGGCCGAGTAGCGGCTGATCCGTTAATGACGATCAGGCTATTTTGGGATATTGGTGGGTCGGGTAGGAACGCTGATGCAGTATCTATATGGGCTGCTCAGTTTATAGGCCGTGAGATACGGGTTATTAACTATTATGAGGCGGTCGGCCAGCCCCTAGCTACTCATATAGCTTGGTTACGCGGTCAGGGTTACACATCCGATAAAGCCCAGATATGGCTACCACATGATGGATCAACCCAAGACAAGGTTTACGACGTGAGCTATGAATCGGCTTTAAGGCAAGCTGGCTATGTGGTTACGGTCGTACCTAATCAGGGCAAAGGCGCAGCTAAAGCACGAATCGAAGCTGGGCGCAGGTTATTCCCTTCAATATGGTTTAACGAAGAAACCACCCAGCCTGGATTAGACGCCCTTGGCTGGTATCACGAGAATAAGGATGAGACAAGGAATATCGGTCTAGGCCCGGAGCATGATTGGGCGTCTCATGGCGCAGACGCTTTTGGCCTTATGTGCGTGGCCTACGAAATACCGACCGATAAGCATAAGCCGATCAAGTACAAAAATTTGGGGATCGTATGAGCCAGGCAGTCTTAAACCGAATAATGGCTATCGAACGAAAACACATGGAATTAGAGGCGAGAATATGGCAGTTAGAAAAACAACTCGAACAAGCGCAGGAGAAGCGCAAACCCGGAAGGCCGAAACGTGCTGAGCCAGTCGCAAATCCTCGCAGCGGTTGAAATCGAAGAGCAACAGGCTTACGGATTTCTTGCCGGTGATCTGGCCTATGAACGATCTAAAGCCCTGGATTACTACAATGGCGAGCCATTTGGAGATGAAGAAGAAGGCCGGTCGCAGGTAGTTCTAACCGAAGTATCGGACGTTATTGAAGGCGTCTTGCCCGCGCTATGCAAGATATTCGCGGGTAGCGATCAGGTTCTAAAGTTTGAGCCTCGCAATGGGGAAGATGTAGACGCCGCCGAGCAAGAAACTGAGTATTGCAATTACATCGTTACCCAAAAGAATCCTTGGTTTCAAATCTTCTACGTATGGGCTAAAGATTCCCTCTTGCAAAAGGTCGGCTATGTAAAGGCGTACTGGGAAGATAAGATCGATGCAACGGAAGAGACTTATCGGAACATGAGCGAAGATGAAATGGTCATGCTCATGCAGGATCAGGATATTGAGATCATCGGCCATGAGCAGGAAGACGCTATTGAACTAACCCCTATGGGGCAAGTAGCAACCACGTTGCATCATATCAGGGTCAAACGCACTAATAGTTATGGCCGAATCTGTATCGAAAACGTACCACCCGAAGAAGTTTTGGTTTCGACTAAATGTAGAAGCCCTAACCCACAAGACTCGGACTTTGTAGAGCACCGCACTCGTAAGACGATCAGCGAACTTCGAGCATCTGGATTTGATGTGCCGGACAGTATTGGCGATGACCAGCCCTATGATATGTATGAGGGCCAACACCGGGACTTGTATGGTGAAAACACAAACTACCTGGACAACGAAACCAATGATCCATCCATGCGCCGAGTGTGGGTGCGTGAAGTCTATGTGCGAATGGATATTGACGAGGATGGAATAGCCGAGCTTCAACGCCTGGTAATCGTAGGCAAAGAGATTCTGGATAGCCAGCAAGTCGAGTTCATTCCTTTCGCTGCTCTAACTCCCTACATCATGCCGCATAGGCATATCGGTAAGTCTGTTGCTGATATGACCATGGATATTCAGCTAATGAAATCCAAAGTGTTGCGGAATGAGTTGGACTCTACCTATCTGGCTTTGCACGGCCGTCATGCGATTAACGAGGATCGTGTTGACCTGGACGACATGCTGACCTCACGCCCTGGCGGTGTGGTGCGGGTTAAGGGCGATCCAAATGGGGCGATCATGGCCTTGAATTCTCCCCACCAAGTAGGCCAAGGTTTCGCCATGCTCGAATACCTGGATACGATCAAAGAGAATCGTACTGGGGTTACTAAGTACAATCAGGGGCTGGACGCCAATAGTCTGAATAAGACCGCCACCGGTATCACTAAGATCATGGGCGCGGCCCAGGAACGGCAATTGCTGATCGCTCGGGTGTTCGCCGAAACCGGGGTGAAAAATCTGTTCATGATTGTCCACGCCTTGACCCGGCTGTACCAGAACAAACCGGAAGTCATGCGGTTGCGGAACAAGTGGATATCGGTTGATCCTAGAGATTGGGTGAAACGCGCAGACATGACTGTATCGGTAGGACTTGGAACGGGCGATAAAGACCAGCAAGCAATTCAATTGCAGGTTATCGGCCAATACATGCTCCAAGCTACTCAAGTCGGGATTGTCACCCCAAAGAACGTCTACAACCTGGGCGCTAAGATGATTACCAATGCCGGGTATAAGTTACCGGAAGAATTCATCACTGACCCTGAGGGCGAGAACGTCGAGCCTCAAGGCCCGACGCCTGAGCAAATCCAGCAAGGTATGGAACGTATGGCCGAGATGGAGAAAGAACTCCAAGCAGCCAATGCCAAGTTAGCCCAAGCCGACCAAGCCCAAGCACAGGCGCAAATCAAAGGTACGGCTATGACGGAAAAGCAAAAGCTCGATGCCTATCAGGTCAAGTTAAATGAAGAGCAGCGACAACTTGATTACGATAAAGAAATCTTCCGCTTAGAAAAAGAGCTTGCCGCCTTCCAAGAGCAGCAAGAATCCATGATGGAATCAAACATGGAAGAGAACAAGGCCAAGATGGAAGCGGAGCAGCCGGATATTGTTGGCGGTGTGGGCGAGATGCTAAGCCAGTTGCGTGAAGAAGTCGGGGCCGCTTTGCAGCAAGTCATGCAAGAAACTACTAAGAAGCCAACGCATATTCAAAAAGTACGGGATAAGAAGGGCAAGTTGATTAAAGCCATCTCACACTTTGAAGATGGGTCGAACCGTGAAACGAATTTCGTTGAATAAGGAATGAAAATGGACGAACCGCTTGTATTCACCACAAAAGGCAACTTACCAATTGACACGCTGGAATACTTCCATGCCTGGGAAGATACGCCGGAATATACGAAGTTCATCCAGGGCTACAAACTGGATGGCGAAGTGGTCAAGCAAGAGGCGCACGTCTACATGAAACAAGGCCAGTCAATTGGCTTAGAATTACAGGAGATTTAAATATGGCTGTTGTTTATCAGGTAATTAACTTGATAAATGGTCATTCCTATATTGGTGTGACGAGATTCACGTCTGCGCACCGATGGGCGCAGCACAAGACAACTGCTGCTGGCGGAAAAAGAGACTTGTATTTGTACAGGGCGATGAGAAAGTATAACGATGGGACGCAGGCACGGTGCAGACGTTATAGAGCGAATGGCAAGAGCGAAAGATAAGCCAGTGGAGTGTATCGAACTGGCAACGGTGTTTGATTCGGTTTCTGAGGCCGCTGAATTTACCGGACTCAGCATATCTGGTGTGAGTAGCGTATGCCGAAAGAAGCGCAACAGCGCCAACGGACTTCATTTTAATTTTATCTAAGGAGAATATCATCGCAAACACACAAAGTATTCCAAAGTCATTTCGCAAAGACCTATTAAAAGGCCTACATGCTTTCGGGACTTCAGTTATCCGAGCAGGCACTACGGTAGACTCATTTAAAGCCGCTCTTTATCTGGCAAGCGCAACGATCAACGCAGATAGCACAGCATACACCGCAACGGGTGAAGTAACCGGAACAGGTTACACGGCAGGCGGTATCGCAGTAACGAATGCGACTGAACCGGCCAATACTGGTGGTACAGGTATCGTGACATTTTGGACGCCTTCAGCATCGCTGGCATTCGGCACAGTCACACTAGCAGTTTCATTCGACTGCGTGATGTTTTACAACGATACGGCGGCTGGCAAGAATGCGGTCAGTGTAAATACGTTTGGTGCTACTACTGTAACGGCTGCGACCTTTACGCTCACCATGCCCACTAATGATTTAACGACCGGACTGCTTCGGTTGAGCTAAGTATGGCAACCATAACCCTCACCCGCACTTTCGAATGCACCGCGCAGAATCACATCGTCATCGCTGTGACCGGCGATGTAGCCTACACCTATCATGGGACGCTGGATGATATTCTCGAACCTGTTACTGAAGATGAAAAGGATGCGTTCGTGAAAGTGCTATTGCGTATTGCCAAGATAGGGCGCACCAAGGCGCAAGTAAGAACTGCGCTTGGTGCTGGCTACACGGTCACGATATGAGCCTAGTCGATATTCCGGGCGGTGAACTTTGGCCCCATCCGTCAAGTGCCATCAATACCGCCCTATCCTCCAGCACGATAACCATTGATGCCGCTGATGAGCGATCGGGGTTGGTTTTCCAGTCCCCAAAAGCTGGGGATATTAATACGCTCAAATTCCGTACCGGCACGGTCACGACTGGCGCAACGGTAACGGTTGGTCTCTATTCTATCGACACAAACGGCGATCCCGACATAGCGGCGGGGGCGCTGGGAACGACAACGCTGGTAGTCGCAGCGGCAGATGACGATAAATGGCTTTCTGTTACGCTTGGGACTCCGGTAACAGTAACGCTAGGCCAGATTTTATCGATGGTGGTCAGCAATCCTAGCGCATCGCCGGGTAGTATGCTAATTGCGACTACGGGGAGTGGTCGGGATGCCTCATGGGCAAATGAATTCCCGTATGGCGATTCATACACCACTGTCTGGGCGAAAACAGGTTTACAGCGCCCCTTCATGTCGATCGGCTACACCGGCGGGGGAGGTACATACCCATGCTGGATTCGCGGCCCGTTTTTCCCTGGCAACGGCGCAACTTTATTTACTGCGCAAGCATTTAATAGCGGCAGTTCACCAATAGAATACGGAAACATTTTCACCCCTAATCGAGATTTGAGAGTATGCGGCGCGTGGGCCTATATGCTGCACGGCACGACAGCGGATCATTATTTCAAATTTTACAGCGCCCCCACCGGTACGCCGGTAGCAGAAGCAACTACTCCGCTGATTGATGGCGCGTTCTCATCAAACACAAGTGGAGGTATTCACTTATGGCGCTTCACGACTACTGTTGTCTTGGCCGCCGGCACGAAATACGCATACACAGTCCTGCCCAATACTGTAAACAATGTGACGCTTTACAAAACCGTAGCCAATGCTGCTGCGGATATGGCTAATATCGAGGGCGGCTCTGATATGTACGGTTGTTCCCGTAACAGCGGTGGTGGTGCGTTCACCGAATTAACTACTACCCGCTATGTGATGGGTTTGTGGATCGACCAAGGGGATGATGGGGCTGGCGGTGCGGGTGGTCTTCTAATTCACCCCGGCATGGCTGGCGGGATGAGAGGGTAAGATGAAAAAGATTGTCAAAACAGGTTCGGTAGATCAAACCCTAGACGTGTTTATCAGCGACTCCGCGAGCACAACGGGTGCGGGAAAGACCGGATTAGTTTTTAACACCGCATCGCTGGTGTGCTACTACCGCACGGGGGCGACGGGTACTGCTACCGCATTGGCACTGGTTACACAGACCGTTGGCGGTGCGCACAGTGACGGCGGTTTCGTCGAGATCGATGCTACGAATATGCCGGGAATGTATCGGCTCGACCTGTCTGACACGATTGTCGCAGCAGCCGGATCAGTATCGATGATGCTCAAGGGTGCGGCAGGGATGGCTCCGCTTACGATTGAATTGCAAGTGACGGCGGCAGACTTAGAGGGCGGCGTGGTGCCGACAGTGAGCGCTGTGACTGGGCTGACTGCGGCTAATCTTGATACAACTGTTTCATCCCGCATGGCGACGTACACGCAACCCGCTGGCTTCCTGGCGGCTACTTTCCCGGCTGGCACGGTAGCAAATACAACCAATATAACGGCGGCAACGGGCATTGTTCTCTCCGGTGTGACACACACCGGCGCGGTTATCCCGACAGTGAGCGCTGTGACCGGCCTCACGGCGGCAACGGTGCATGCAGATTTAGATGATATACAAGCCCGGCTACCCGCTGCGCTCGTCGGCGGGCGCATTGATGCGAGTGTAGGCGCCGTTGCTGCAAATGCCATTACTGCGGCTTCGATTGCTCCTGATGCGGGTGTAGAGCTTCGCGGCGTAGTGACCGGCACGGCTGACTCCGGCACAACGACCACGGTGGTCGATGCGGAGCGGACTGAGGCGGATACCGACTACTGGCGCGGTCAAATGATCGTGTTCACTAGTGGCACGCTGCTAGGCCAAGCGCGGTTGATTACTGCATTCAACGCCGCGACGGACACGATTACCTACTCACCGGCTACTACGGTGGCGGCAGGCACGCATACCTACGAGATTCGGCCAGCAAGTGACGCGATACTCGCGCAGCTCACGCACACTGGCGCTGTGGTTCCGACGGTTACGGCTGTGACCAACGGCGTCACCGTCGCCGCCGGCGGCATCATCAGCGGGGCGCATGCGGCGGCAGAACTGAACACTATCGCCGACGCTGTGCTTGATCGCAACATGGCAACGGGCACAGATAGCGGGACGGACACGACTGCCGTGCGTACACCGCGCCAGTCCCTCCGCTCGCTGCGCAACAAGGCGGCGATTGCGGCGGGTACGCTCACGGTGTACAAAGAGGATGACGTGACGGCGAGCTTCACGGCGGCGATCGCGACTACCGCCGGCAATCCTGTCAGCTCTGTTGATCCGACATAAGGGGGTAGCATGCTGAAGATCATCAATGCCGTTTTGCGCTGGTTCGCTGTCGATCTTATCGCCGTATATCTCAGCCCGGAATTGGTGAAGTCGGCCAAAACCATCATGTCGCAGACAGCCCTGATGCCGGGGTCGGGGGAGTTCAAGCGAGCCCAAGCACTACGCGCCCTGATGAACCGGCACCCGGAAGCGCGCGAGCGCGAGTGCGCCCTCACCATCGAGTTGGTCGTACAGGAGGCCGTCTAAATGTGGCGAGGTTTAATGTCGTTCTGGACGTGGACGGACGACCCAAGTGTGGTGGTTACTCTGACCCCGCTCACCCTCGCCACCATGGGGGTAGGCCGGTAGATGGACCTCAAGGAACTGGTTGGCGCGGGCGTTTAACCTCAAGGAGAACACGCATGGAAATGAAGAAACCAACACCCAGCAAGAAACCGGCCCCAGCAAAAGGCCAACCCCAGGCTACTGACCCCATGGCCGGCATCAGCTACCTACCTATCTGGAAAGAAGGTGCCACGGCGGCTGAACGGTTCAGCGAGTTGGCCATGATAGCCGCCAAGCACCCCGAGCGGTTCAGTGCGGTCGCAGTGCTGTACGTCGAAGAGGGTGAAAAGAGTGTCCGGCTACGCACCATCACCAGCGGGGCTACCACCTACGAAGCCTTGGGCATGCTTGTGGATGCCCAGCGACGAATCTTGAACGGGGAGTAGATGGACCTGAAAGAGTTGGTGTTCGCCCTCGCCGCGCTGCCCGATGCTGACCGAGAGCAGGCCGTGGCGGACGCGCTCGACGCGACCGGGCACATGGCTTGGGTGCCCAACCCGGGCCCACAAACCGCTGCGTATCTGAGCCAGGCCGATGAGATTTTCTACGGCGGGCAGGCCGGGGGCGGCAAGACCGACCTGGCCATTGGGCTATCCCTCACCGAGCACAAACGCTCACTCATCCTGCGCCGCACCAATCGCGAAGTCACCGGCCTGGTCGAGCGCATGACCGAGATCGTCGGTACGCGCGACGGATGGAGTTCGCAAGTCGGCCTGTGGCGCATCAGCAGATCGCGCACGGTTGAGCTGGGCGGCTGCCAGCTTGAGGACGACAAACAAAAGTATAAAGGGGCGCCGCACGATCTGCTCTGCGTGGGGCGCGGCACCCCCGTACTTATGGCCGACGGTACGTTTACGCCCGTCGAAGATATTCAGGTCGGAGACGTGGTAGCCACGCTAGAAGGCTCACGGCGCGTGCTGCGGGCATTTAAAGTCACCAACAAACCCGCCATCAAGGTACGTGTTGCACTACCCACGGGGGAACGGGTTGAGCAGGTTCAATCTGCGGAGCATCGGCTGCTGACCCCGCAGGGGTGGCGAGCCCCCTCGACCGCTGCCGCACCTTGTGCCCGGCGTCCACAGACCACTGGATACCGTGAAACGCCCGGATATTTCGAAGTTGAGACTCGCCGACCCCTAGAGCCCGCGCTGCTTGCGCCACAGTACACGTGGGATCGTCCGCTAAAGGCCGCACTAACGCGGGCCATTTTGGATCGGTTATGTCCAAGACTTTCGAGCCTTTTGGCCTTCCGTAGCCTCCGGCTTTACGGCTCACGTTTTGCATCCAAACTATGCCGTGTTTTGCGCAAATTCGACGGATCGGTACGGCTGAGATATTTAGCATCGCCACAGCTTTTTTTATCGAAACAGCAGGGTCGGCAGCTAATGGCCGGATTATCTCGGGCCATTTTGGATCGTCTACGTCGGCTGGCGCCCGGCGTTTTCTATCCGCTACCAGCTGGGGAAACCTACGGCGCAGCGTCATGTGCGTTGTGCCCAAATGCCCCGCCGCCTCTCGTATTGTTCGGCCAATTAGCGCCTCACGAGCGCCTGTTTCTGTCACCCGCGCCAACAGCGCGTCAGCGTTTATCCGCGCGTGTAGCCGGCGGTGCGCCGTGTGCGTCAGAACTTCAAGGTTCTCTGGGCGATTGTCTAAAGGGTCGTGGTTCAAGTGGTGCACCACTTCCGCCACGCTCTCTCGTTTCGACTGTACTAACGGGCGACCCAGCACTGTTTCGGCCACGAGGCGATGCTGCGCCGCCCACCCCCAAAAGTTCCTCAATGGGTGGAGGGGTGCGTACTCCCACACATACCTCCCATAAACACATGTATCCCCACCCATATGGGAAGGGAACTCGTTCAACCGCTGCGGGCCTTTTTGACGCATATGCCGAAGCCTTTCCTGTAGACGTTGATGAACTATTCGATCTGGAAGTAGAAGATGTCAATCACTTTATAACATGCGGGGGGTTGGTAAACAAGAACTGCTTTGATGAAATTTCAGATTTTTCTGAATCTCAGTATGCCTTTATCATAGGATGGAACCGTTCGGCAGACCCGAAGCAGCGATGTCGTGTGGTCGCTACCGGCAACCCGCCGACGCGCCCCGAAGGGCTGTGGGTTGTGAAGCGCTGGGCGGCCTGGCTCGACCCTACGCACCATAACCCCGCGCAGCCGGGCGAGCTGCGCTGGTACACCACTATCGGCGGGATGGATACCGAAGTGGACGGCTATGGCCCTCACCTGGTCGATGGTGCCGAGGTGTTCGCGCGCTCACGCACGTTCATCCCGGCGCAGCTATCCGACAACCCTGATCTCTCCGCCACCAACTACCAAGCCTCGCTCGACGCCTTACCCGAGGAGTACCGCGCGGCCTACCGCGATGGTGACTTCGGTGTGGGGCTGCGCGACGATCCTTACCAAGTAATCCCCACCGAGTGGATACGCGCAGCACAAGCGCGTTGGACTGCGCGGCCTCCTGTCGGCGTGCCGATGTGCGCGATCGGGGTAGACGTGGCTCAGGGCGGGGCTGATAATACGGTCCTCGCGATCCGGCATGACGGCTGGTACGCGCCGATGGTGAAGGTGCCGGGTAAACTCACTCCGAGCGGCAAAGAGGTTGCGGGGTACGTGGTAACGAACCGACGGGATGGCGCCAAGGTGATCGTTGACTTGGGCGGCGGCTGGGGCGGCGACGCCTATGGGCACCTCAAAGAGAACAGCGTGGACGCCGTTGGCTACATGGGCGTGAAACCTTCTACCAGAAGAACAACCGATGGCAAGCTACAATTTTTCAACACGCGAGCGGAGGCTTACTGGCGGCTCCGCGAGAGCTTGGACCCTTCTCAACCGCAAGGCTCGCCGCTGGCTCTCCCTCCGAGTGCTACACTTGTCGCGGACTTATGCGCGCCCACCTATGAGATTGTGAGACCGAACATCATCAAGATCGAATCCAAAGAGAAAGTCACCGAACGCATCGGGCGTTCGCCGGACGAGGGCGACGCCGTGGTGATGGCCTGGATCGACGGTGAGAAAGTACACAACGTCGAGGGGGGCTGGAAGGGCCGCAAGACGCAGCCCAAGGTAGTGATGGGCCACCAGAGCGCGAGACGATGATAAAGATAGGCAGAGAGCCCTTCGACGCTTTATTCCGAGAAGCATGGCCTCTTCTCTTGCGCAACCACGAGGAGACCAGTTCCCGTAAAGAACACCCCCTCGCTCCGAACACTGGTACGTATAGGCTGATGGAAGAGGCTGGTTTGCTCAGAACGTATGCGGCACGCGACCAGGCCGGAAAACTCGTTGGGTATGCGGCGATGTTTATCGCGCCATCGATTCACCACGAAAGCCTTTTACAAGCCGCTCACGACGTGGTATATGTCGCCCCAGAATACCGGGGCAAGTGCGTCGGGTTACGCCTCATTAAATATCTGGAAGCAGATATGCTGGCTGAAGGGGTTGATGAGATATCTCACTCAGTCAAGAAAGACCATCCCGACTTCGGCGTGATGCTGTCTAAACTGGGATACGAAGTCGATGAGACGGTTTTCAGGAAAAGGATAAGATAATGGCGGAGATTCTCACAGCAAAAGTTATTGGTGGCGCGCTACTCGGCGGCCTCGCGAGTTCGGTACTCAGCAGTGTTATCGGCGGCGGCGAAGGAAAGGCAGCGGCGGCTCCGGCTCCGGCTCCGGCTGCGCCAACTGCCATGCCCACTGCGGACGCTAGCGCGGTGGCCGAGGCGCGCAAGCGCTCCATGCTTGAACAGGCTGCGCGCAGCGGTCGTGCATCGACCATCCTCACGGATACAAGCGACAAGTTGGGTGGCTAATGTCCTGCGCCGAGGCTCTTGCCAAGCAAGGTGACGAACTGTTCGGCAAGCGCTCGCAGCTCCTGTCACTATGGCAGGTCATCGGCGAAAATTTTTATCCAGAAAGGGCGGATTTCACCACGGTCCGCAACCTCGGGTCGGAGTTCGCCGACAACCTGATGACGAGCTACCCAATCATCGCCCGACGAGACTTGGGCAACGCCTTCGGGTCGATGCTACGCCCCAGCTCCAAGAAGTGGAACCACTTACGCATCAAGCACAATTTCGAGGAAATCGGTACTGAAGGACGAGCCTGGCTAGAGTGGGCTGACGCGCGTATGACGCGCGCGATGTACCACCGTGACAGCCAGTTCACCCGTGCCACGAAAGAAGGCGATCACGACTTCGCGGCCTTCGGGCAGACGGTCATTCAGACGACGATGAACAAGAAGAGCACCGGCATTTTGTACCGTTGCTGGCACTTGCGCGACATCGCATGGGTCGAGGACGAGAACGGCAAGGTCTGCACAGTGTTCCGTAAATGGAAGCCAACGGTGCTCACGCTGTCTCGCCTGTTCCCCGGCAAACTGCATCCCGACGTGGCAAAGCGGCTGGAGAAAGAGCCCTATGCCGAGATCGACGTGTGGCATTGCGTGATCCCGATCGAGACGTACCAGGGAAGCAAAGACTTCAAGAGCCCGTACGTATCGGTCTACCTCGACGTAGACAACAAGCACGAGATGGAAGAGCTCGGCGTCAACCGCATGGAGTACACCGTGCCGCGCTGGCAGACCGTATCGGGGTCGCAGTACGCGTACTCCCCTGCTACCGTGGCCGCGCTGCCCGACGCTCGCCTGATTCAGTCGATCACCCGCGTGCTGCTCGAAGCAGGGGAGAAAGCGGTCAACCCCCCGATGATCGGCATCCAAGACGCGATTCGCTCAGACGTAGCCATTTACGCGGGCGGGCTCACATGGGCAGACGCCGACTACGACGAACGACTTGGTGAGGTGTTGCGCCCGTTGACGCAGGACACGCGCGCCATCCCTCTTGGTTTTGAAATGGCTAAAGACGTACGCATGATGATCGCCGAGGCTTTCTACCTGAACAAAATAGCTATGCCCCAACCCGGCAACGAGATGACGGCGTATGAGGTCGGGCAGCGCGTGCAAGAATACATCCGGCAAGCGATGCCCCTGTTCGAGCCGATGGAGAATGAGTACAACGCGCCGCTGTGCGAGACGACATTCGACCTGATGATGGTGAACGGTGCCTTCGGCTCCCCCTTCGACATGCCCAAAGAGCTGCGGGGGGAAGAGATCGAGTTCACGTTCGAGTCCCCGCTGCACGACGCCACCGAACGCGAGAAGGGCCAACGGTTCTTGGAGGCCGGCAGCATGCTCGCGCAGGCCGCGCAAATCGACCCGACGGCCGTGCATGTCGTGGACATCAAGACCGCGTTTCGCGACGTGCTGCAAGCCATCGGAATACCGGCTAATTGGACGCGATCAGAGTTGGAGGCGCAAGCACTCGATGATCAGGCCAAACAGCAAGCGCAGACCAGTAACCTACTGGCGCAGATGCAGCAAGGCGCTGACGTCGCGCAGAAGCTCAGCAGCGTGACGCCTCCGGGCACTGCACAGATGGCGATGGCCGCGTGAGCAAACCCATCCCTGTAGCACCGCCGCCATGGCTACCACCAGACTATGAGCTTGCGGACGCCTCGGCGCTACAAGCGTTGGTGCGCGGCAACGCCTCCAAGGAACAGCAGCAACGGGCCGTCAACTGGGTTATCAACCAGGCTGCCGATACTTATGGGCTGGATTACCGCCAAAACGACCGCGATCACGCCTTCGGCGCCGGCCGCAGGTTTGTCGGCATGCAGGTTGTAAAGCTGCTCAAACTCAACACGGCGGCCTTGGTTAAGGCGGCCAAGAAACAATGATGGCGTTCACCCACGAGTGGTTCACCGACGACGGTAGCTACAGATGGGATGCACACTGCCTCGAAATGCCGGAGCTGCTCGGCACCGGCACCACGCAAGAAGACGCGGTCGATGACCTTTACGAGCAGCTCATGTTCGAGCTGCATCGGGTAGCGAAGCACTAACCACCAAGGAGCAATACAAAATGGCAAACGCAAACGGCGATACCCCGGCCCCGGCTGGCGCGCCCGCAGCACCCGCAGCACCGGCACCAGCAGCACCGGCGCCAGCAGCACCCGCAGCAGCACCGGCGCCAGCACCGGCAGCCCCCGCAGCGCCGGCGCCAGCAGACCCCGCCGCGGGTAAGGGCGACGACTGGGCTGCCCGGCGTGAAGCCTACGCGAACGGCGACGAGAAACTCTCGAAGCGTTTAGCGCGATTCTCGTCTGAGAAAGACGCGATGGACGCACTCATCGCCGCGCAGAATAAAATATCCGCAGGTGAGTTGACTGCGCCTCTGCCGAAGGACGCTACGCCGGAGCAGCTCGCAGACTGGCGTGAAGCCAACGGCATCCCCGCCGAATCGTCAGGCTACGACCTGACCGGGCTAGAGATCGATGAGACCAGTAAGCCCATCGTTGACGATTTCCTGAAGGTGGTACACGGCAAGAACATCCCGCCCGATGCCGTCAAGGACATCATCAAGTGGAATCAAGACAATACGGCGGCGCTGTTAGAGGCTCGCCGTACAGAGGACGCAAGGCTAAAGGTCGAAGGTACGGCGACGCTGAAAAAAGATTGGGGCAGCGAATTTGAGTTGAACAGTAACCTCATTAAGGGGCTGCTCGATACCGCCCCCGCGGGTGTGGGTGACGGTATCATGGGTGGTAGGCTGGCCGATGGCACCCCGATCACCAGCAGCCCCGACGTACTGCGCTGGCTGGCCGGAATCTCACGCGAGATTAACCCGACGGCCACCTTGGTGCCCGGCTCAGGCAACAACGCGCGGCAAGCGCTTGAGGGCGAACTGGCTAAATTACAGACCATGATGGGCGACCGTTCGCCGAAGAGCGAGTATTGGCACGGTCCGATGGCGGACAAACACCAGGCTCGCTATCGCGATCTGGTAGACGTTCAGTCGAAAATGAAACGGTAGCCCACGTTCCGGTTCTCTCCCCTTTGCCGCCTTCGGGCGGCATTTTTTTGTGCTAAAATGGCCGGCATGACAAAGGCAATCGTCGCTGGCCAGACATGCCTTGCTAAATAGTATTTGACATCCTCACAGTTTTTGAGTATAAGGCAGGAAAACAAGGTTCGCCTTGTGCTACGCAATCGAAGGCCCCAGCAACGCGGCGTCTGCTCCGGTGACGGACATCCAGATAAAGCGGCCAAATGGTTATCCCTGACAGCGCGATAAAGTACTTTTTTATCTAACTTTCCAGGAGAACTAAAATGGCAGATTCCGCCGCGCAGATTCAGTACAGAGCCGAGTTTATCTCGGGCTTTGAACAACGTCAGTCTCTCGTCCGCAACACCGTAACTACGGAAACGCAGATGAAAGGCAACCAAGCGACTTTCCTTGTGGCAGACTCTAACAGCGCAACCGCAGTGACTCGTGGCCTGAACGGCCTGATCCCCGCGCGTGCTGACAACCTCAACCAGTACACCGCGACGCTGGCCGAATGGCACGATCTGGTCCGCCGCACCTCGTTCAACATCTTTGAATCGCAGGGCGACGGCCGCCGCATCATGCAAGAGACCACGATGGGCGTCATCAACCGTAAGATTGATGACGACATCATCACCGAGTTGAACACCGGCACGCAAACTACCGGCGCCGCTCAAACCGCGTCCCTGTCGCTGGCGATGTACGCGCTGGCGATCTTGGGCAACAACGAAGTCCCGCTGGACGGCAACATCTCTGGCCTCATCACCCCGGCGTTTTACGCCTACCTGATGCAGACCAAAGAGTTTGCTTCCGCCGACTACGTGAACAACAAGCCGTTCGAGGCTGGCCTGACCATGTTCCGCTGGGCCAACGTGAACTGGATCGTCCACCCCAATCTGCCGGGCAAGGGCACCAGCGCCGAGAAGTGCTTCGTCTACCACAAGAGCGCTATCGGCCACGCCATCGCGACCGGCAGTATCGAGACCGACATCGGCTACGACGGCGAGCAAGACTACTCATACGCGCGCTGCACAGCGTTCTTGGGTAGCAAAATCTTGCAAAGCACGGGCATCGTGGAAATCAACCACGACGGCTCTGCGTACGCAGCCCAGTAGCAGTGATCCCGCCCTTCGGGGCGGGGCCTTGAACACTTGATAGGAGAAACAAAATGGCTTATTCAACCGCTGCACCCCCTTCTTGCATCCTGCAATCCATCGCTGGTCCGAGCATCTGGCACCACGCATCTGCGGATGCTATGACCGCTGCTGACGTGTCCGGGTTCATCACCAACGGCGGCGCGCTGGGCATGAAAGTGAACGACATCGTCTACCACAAAGACAGTACCACCACTGCGACAGCGCTGTCGATGCACAAAGTGGTTACGGTCAGCGCTACCTACCCTGGCGCAGTCGATCTGTCCGACGGCACTGTTGTAGGCTCCGCTACCAACACCGACTAAGGCTGACAACCGCCGCGTAGGTGATAGAATATGCGGACACCACTTTTGGTGTCCGCATTTTTCACATAAGGAGTATCGCAATGGCTGCAAGAAAAGCGCTGTCCGGCTCGGTAAAAGAGGCCGAGGTCGTGCGCCGCGTTATGGCGCACACGGCAGAACATGGCGTAGCGTACGAAGACGTGCTCGACGCCGAGTACTGGACGCACGCAGCATCTAAGCTGCACCCCGGTTGCCGCATCGAAGTAGTACCTGAAGATTCTACCTGGTTCGCCGAATTGTTCGTTACGGCAGTCGGCCGCAACTGGGCGACCGTCACCCCGCTACGCTTCGTTGAACTGGCTGAAACAGTCAAGCCGGCAGCCCCTGAGGCAAAGTGTTATGCCGAGTGGAAGGGCAACAACAAGAAGTACGCAGTGATCCGCAAGTCTGACCAGTCCATCATCAAAGACGGTTTCGCCGACAAGAAGGCCGCCGCCCTGTGGATGGAAGACTACGAAGCACGGACGATGGTGTAAGACATGACGACCGCCCTTACGCTCTACAACGGAGCTTTACGCGAACTTGGCGAGCGTAAGCTGGCGTCGCTCTCGGAGAACACGGAACCCCGCCGCGTGCTCGACGACGTGTATGCAGCGGGGTTGAAGTATTGCCTGGAGAAAGGGCACTGGAAGTTCGCGCAGCGCGCGAGCAAGTTGAGTTATACCCCTTCTTACACAGCCCCTTTCGGGTACTCCCGGCAGTTCGTTAAACCCTCGGACCTGGTTAAGGTGTCGAAGGTGTGCCAAGACGAGTATTTCAACACTCCTCTCCTCCAGTATTCAGACGAGGGGGGTTTCTGGTTTGCGGACCTGGACGACATCTACATCAGCTACGTCTCGAACGATTCGGCCTACGGCCTCGACCTGACGATGTGGCCTGAGACGTTCGTGCTGTTCGTCGAGCGGTACTTGGCTACCCGCATCCTGACGCGGCTCAAGCAGAACCGCACCGACCTGGCCGATATGCTGAAACTCACCAAAGACGCCAGACTCGACGCGCTCTCGAAGGACGCGATGGCCGGGCCGACGACGTTTCTACCAACCGGCTCGTGGGTTGGTTCTCGCGGAGGCGGCGGAGGTAACGGCGGGCGCCGCGACCGTGGCGGCCGTGGGGGTTTGATTGGCTAAGCAAAACGTCGAGAAAACCAACTTCAACCGCGGGCTTATCAGCCCCCTAGCGCTGGGCCGCACAGACGTCAAGCGCGTCGGCCTCGCAGCGGAGCTGATGACGAACTGGATGCCGCGTACGCTCGGCCCGATGTCGTTGCGTCCTGGGCTAAAATATACGGGCGCAACGCATTCCAATTTGAAAGCCCGGCAAATCCCTTTCGTATTCAGCATCACCGACACCGCTATTATCGAAATGACGGACCTGCTCATGCGTGTGCGCGTGAGTGATACAGTAATCACCCGCGCGTCTGTGGCCACCGCCGTTGCGAACGATTCTTTCGCAGCCGATGTCACTAGCTGGACTGACGCGGACGCCGGCACGGCTACCTCCGTGTGGCGCACCGGCGGCTACCTCGACCTACTTGGCGATGGCACCAACGCGGCCAGCCGTACGCAGGCTGTCGCGGTGGCCGGGGGCGACCAGAACGTCGAGCACGCGATGCGCGTAGTGGTCGCACAGGGAGCGGTGCTGTTCCGCCTGGGCAGCACGGCAGGGGGTGATGAACTGATCTCCGAGACGACGCTCACAGTCGGCACCCACTCCCTCGCGTTCACCCCCACCGGCGCCAACATCTACGTCCAACTCTCTAACCGGGATGACTACAGCACGCTGGTCGCTTCGTGCAGCATCGAGGGGGCAGGCGCCATGACGCTGCCCACGCCCTACGACATAACGGACATGGGTAAGCTACGATATGAGCAGTCTGGCGACGTTATCTTTTTGGCCGAGGCTGAGCATATCAATTCCCGCATTGAGCGGCGCGGTACTCGCTCATGGTCGATAGTGGACTTCGCCTCGGAAGACGGGCCTTACCGCACGCAGAATCTAACTCCGGTAACGATGACGCCGAGCGCGCTGGTCGGAGAGATAACGCTCACCGCGTCGAGGCCGAGCTTCAGTTCCGGCAACGTAAAATCACTATACCGGCTGACATCCACTGGGCAGACCGTGACCAAGTCCCTTGGCGCGGCGGACGTGTACTCAGACCCGATTTTGGTGACGGGGATGTCGGCGGTGCGCGGGTTCACGATCGACATCTCAGGTACGTGGAGCGCTACTATTACGCTACAACGGTCGGTGGGGTCCGTCGGGTCATGGACGGATGTGACGACGTACACAGCGAACCAAACGCTGCTCAGCTACAACGACGCGCTCGACAACCAGACCATTTACTACCGCATCGGCATCAAGGTCGGCAACTACACGTCGGGCACCGCGTCGGCCAGTCTCGCCTACGCATTCGGTGCCATCACGGGCGTCGTGAAAGTCACGGCGTACACCAGCTCCACCGTCGTCACCGCAGTGGTACTTAAAGACTTGGGCGCCCTATCCGCAACCAGCGCCTGGGCGGAGGGTGCTTGGTCAGCAAGGCGCAGCTACCCCTCGTCGGTGGTGATAGATGGTGGGCGGCTGTGGTGGGCGGGCAAAGATAAAGTGTGGGCCTCTGTGTCGGACGCGTATTCAAGCCATGACCCCGACTACGAGGGCGACGCCGGCCCGATCAATCGCAGCATCGGCTCTGGCCCAATCGACACCATAGCGTGGATGGTGTCTGCGCCACGTTTGCTTGTTGGCGCGCAAGCGGCGGAGAAGATCGTCAAATCGACGACCATCGACGAACCCGTGACCCCGACCAACTTCAACATGAAAGACGCCTCCACCTACGGATCGGCTGAGGTAGCAGCGGTCAAGATAGACACCAGTGCTGTCTTCGTCGATCGCTCCGGCGTACACGCCATGGAGATAGCAATAGACTCGGCCCTTGGTGCCGCCACGGTCTCAGACCTCACGACCATAGTGCCGGAGGTGTGCGAACCCATGGTGGTCGTGATAGCTGTGCAGCGCCGGCCCGATACGCGCATCCATTTCGTACGCAGCGACGGCAAGGTAGCCGTGCTCGTCTTCGACAAAGCAGAGGACGTGAAGTGCTGGTGCCTCGTTGAGACGGACGGGTATGTAGAGGACGCAGTCGTGATGCCGGGCGTTTCCGGCGACCTGGAAGACGCTGTCTATTACACTGTGCGCCGCGAGGTGAACGGCGCGACAGTGCGCTACTTAGAAAAGTGGGCGCTGATAAGCGAGTGCGTCGGCGGCAACACCAGCAAACAGGCTGATTCTTTCTACCACTGGACTGGCGCGTCTTCTACAACCGTGACCGGCCTGACGCACCTGATAGGCCGTAGCGTGGTGTGTTGGGCCAACGGCAAAGATCAGGGCACGTTCACCGTGAGCGCGGGCGGAGAGATAACACTGCCTGAGGCCGCATCCGCTGCGACGGTAGGGCTTACGTACATGGCCGACTACAAGAGCACCAAGCTCGCCTACGCAGCGCAAGGCGGCAGCGCGCTAACGCAGCCTAAGCGAGTAGACCACCTTGGTCTCGTGCTGTACAAGACACACTACCAGGGCCTGCAATACGGTGTGGACTTCGACTACCTGGATGACTTGCCGCTAGTCGAGGAGGGCACCACGACCAGCACCTCGCAAGTTTGGGAGAGCTACGACGCCGACTCAGCGCCGGTGAACGGGGACCTCGACACCGACACCCGGCTGTGCCTGCGCGCAACCGCGCCGAGACCTTGCACGGTACTCGCGGCAGTCATTACGATGACGACCAACGAAAAGAACTAGCTGTGATAACATGCGGCCAATTCCGCAGAGGGTGGCGACATGGGTTATGAATCTTTTATTCCGCTCGCGATGAACGTACTGGGCACTGCGCTGCAAAGCGGCGGGGAGAAGCAAGCCGGGCGCGACGAGAAGGCCGCTGCCGACTTCCAAGCCGCGCAGTTGCGCGTCAACGCCGGGCAGGCCGTCGCCGCCTCGCAGATCGACGCCGCCAACGAGACCCGCAAATCAAAGCTCCTACAATCGAGAGCCCTCGCCCTCGCCGCCGCCTCCGGTGGTGGTGCTGTCGATCCGTCGGTGATGAAAATCATCAGCGGTCTGGCAGGCGAAGGTAAGCTCGCGTCCCTCACCCAGCTATACGCGGGCGATGAGCGCGCGCGAGCGATGAACAGCCAGGCCGCCGCTACTGAATACGAAGGCGTGCTGAAGAAGAAAGCCTACGATACGAAAGCGCGAGGCACAATCCTCTCCGGCGCCAAGAGCATCTACGACACCCTCGGTCCCGCTTTCAGCTCCGGCGGCGGGCGTACAGGCGACACGAGCGGGTACGAGACTAGCCCCGGCGTGATGTACGACAGCAGTTTCAACGAAGGCTACGGTTAATGCCGATCCTCCCGAACCCCGATACCCTTGAGCGGGTAGCCGTTCGTCCCGGCTCGTCCGTAGCCTCTTACAGCGGGGCCGCTGGGCCGGGGCTGGCTATGGCGGGCATCGGCGCCGACGTGCGCAGGATGGCTGAGCAAGAGCAGCTCCAACTCGACGACCTGCGCGTCAACGAGGCCATCACCAAGCTGCGCCAAAAAGAACTCGACCTCACTCTCGGCGAGCAAGGCTACGCCAGCATCAAAGGGGGCGACGTACTCGCGCGCCCTCTGGTCAAAGATTACGGCGTGCAGTACGACACGGTCGCTGCGGGCATTGGCAGCAACCTCTCCGGCCGGCAGCGCGCCAAATTCGACCAGGCCGCGCAGAAAGGTAAGAGCCAGTTCCAGGCCGGAGTCATGAGGCATTCGCTGGTCGAGACGCAGAAGGCGTTCGGCGAGCATGATAAGGCGGGCATCAGCGCAGAGAACGACGTTATCGCCAACATGCCGGATAACGAGATGGCGGTATCCCAGTCCAAGGCAAACATCAAGTCTATAGTGGTATCCGCCGCCGCGCGCGAAGGTTTCCATCTCGGCACGCCGCAAGGCGACGCTGTTGTCTCATCTCTTGTGCAAGCGGCAGTGGGGAACGCGAACCTGCGGGCGGTTTCTAGCCTGTTAGCAGCCAAAAAGACCACCGCCGCCGCCGCGTACTTCGAGGCGAACAAGGCAGAGATGACGGCCGACCAAATAAAACTAGCTGAACATCAGCTAAAACCAATGGTGGCCTTCGCGTTGGCGGGGGGCATACAAGACAAAGTTTTAGGTTTGCGCGCGCAAAAGAAGAGTGAAGTAGAAATAGAACAATTCATTCGTAAGGAAGCTAAGGGCGACGATGATGTGTATAAAAACGCGCAGAGCCTCTTGTTGCAGCACGACCAGGCGCAGGCGATAGACAGCAGGAACAGGGTCGGCGGTATTTACGAGAAGTTTGGCCGCGCGGGTGCGAACAACGCGGCCATGAATAGCATCATCACGTCGCCTGAATACTTGAATCTACCTACGGCGGAGCGGGGCACCGTCGAGGAGTATATGCGCCACCAAGTCCGTAGCACAAACGACCACTACCGCGCGCTTGCAAATGAGCAGGAGCGTCAGAAGTCGGAGGACCCAACAACTATGGCTACGGTCATTCGCACAGCAGAGGACCCCCGCTTCCCCGAGATGAAGTCTAGCGAAATATGGTCGCTTGAGTCGCAGATTGGGAAGACGAATGTGAACAGGCTACTGGGCGAGCAGTCCCGGATGAAGTCGGGCGCGGCGGCGTTCAACATCTCCTCGGAGCAGATCAAGGGTGCCATGCCCGCTGAGCTACTGAAGCCTGAGAATAGGGAGCTGCGGTACAACTTCGAGGCCATCGTCGGCGCTAACGTCATGGACTGGAAGCAACAGTATCCCGGTAAAGTGCCCTCGCCCCAAGAACAGCGACAACTGATCGAGAGCGCTAACGCCAAGTGGTATGATTTCAAAGGCTGGAACGGCACCGTCGCGGCCTATGAACGCGATGAAGGCCGTAGCGTGCCAGAGAAGTTCTACGGTTACGTCATCTCTCAGGCGAAGGGGTCGATCCGGGGCAGCGAGGAGGAGTACGTCATGCAGAAATGGAAAACCCCGCCGGCTGACTTCGTGGCGAAAGCCAACGCGTCTGCCGCTCGACAAAAGCTGCCACCTTTGAGATCGGATCAGATCACCCGACTCTGGCAGAAATCCATCATGCAAGAAATCGAAGGTACAGCTAAGTGAACCTAGACGATCTAGTAAAACGAGAAGCGTCCCTATCTCCCGCCGCACCCGACCCTAGCGCGCCGCGCGATCCGTTTGACGATCTCGTGCGGAACGAAGCGGGCGTCAACGCCGGAGCGCTCGACGCGAGTCTCGCCGTTGCGCGCGGGGCGAACCCTGACGAGGCTGCGCAGCGGCTGAAGGCATCCCGCGAGTTGGGGGTGCCGCTGGATTCGCTGCCCCAAGATAAAGCGGCGCTGGACGACGCCCGCAGCCGCATTCGTTTTTCAGCGGAGGATTTTCAGCGCACCGCACCGATAGCCGCGAAGTTCTTGACTGATGTGAATAACGCTAAAGTTGTTGGGCGCGATTACGACAGGCTGCGCGACATGGAGCTTGTAGGACGTGCGCCTAACGCGATGACAAACGAGGGGTTGAAGTTCCTAGGTCGCGGGGCCAGCGGTATCAGCCTCGGTATCCTGACGGCTATCCCCGCTACCGCCAGCGCGGGCTATGGCATTCTGGAAGGCGCAGGTGATTTTCTGTCAATGTTTACCAGACCTCTTACGCAGTTGCGCGTGCTGCCTCAAGACATCGGCGGCGTCATCTCCGCAGAGTCGCACGCACGCGCGCAGATGTACGAGAAGCTCCGCAAGGACATATCAGCGTCAGTGGCCGATGACTTTGGTGGAGGCCCTACCGCGTCTGCGGCGGTATCGGGCCTTACCTCTATGGGGCAGATGGCCATGTTTGCGCCTGCCGCCGGTAGCGCGGCTATCGAGCGTGGCGCAGTGGTAGGCGGAGATATACTTGCACGCTTCTTCGCGGGCATTGCGGGCGGTAGCGCGTACAGTCAGGCGAAGGAAGAGGGCGCGACTGTCCCGCGTGCGGCGAAACACGCCATAGAGACCGCTGCGTTCGAGTATCTCCCCGAGCGCGTGGCGGGCACTGAATTGTTTAAATATCTACCCGACAGCTTTTTCAAGGCAGTTTCGCGGTTCGTCATCGCCGACGTGCTGGGGGAGCAAGCGACTACGCTGGGGCAGAGCTTTGCGGAGCAAATTAACTTGCACCCGGAGAAACCTCTCTCAGAGTTCGCCAACCTTGAGACTCGCGCAGAAGAGGCGTATCAGACTTTGATCGCCACCATCGTTGGTGGTGGCGGCGTAATCAGCGTCCAACATCTCGCTGGCATCCCGCAGAAACTGGCTGCCACTGACGCTAAACTGACGATGGAACGCGACCGGCTGAACGCGGTGCGCAATTTGTTCAACGCCGCATCCGACAACCCTGTCCTTGAGCGCAGTCCCGAGGCGTTCAGGGATTTCATGGGCGTGCTCACCGAGGACGGTGTGAAAGAGGTTTACGTGAGCGCCGACAAGCTGCACGAGACCTTCGCGCAGATGGGCGTAACCGACGACGAGGTTCAGCGCAAGCTGCCGGAGGTTGCGGCGCAACTCGTAGAGGGGGTTAGCGAGGTTCGCGTCTATACGGCGGACTTGATAACGTACGTCACGTCCCCTGCCGCTAAAGCGGCACTTTTACCGGAGCTAAGAGCGGAGCCGGGCGGCGCTACGTTCGCGCAGTTACAAGACCTGAATAAAGTCATCACTGAGCAGAACGAGAAGATGATCGACAGTATGGTCGAGAGGAGCACTCGCGACGAGTCCTTCCGCGCCAACCAGAAAGAAGTCCGCGACCAGATCGTCGAGGAGATGATCGGCGCAGGCCGACGCCCGGGCATCGCTGCAACAGATGCGATCACGTACACCGCGTTCCTGTCGCGCATCGCGGTAGCGCGCGGTGTGCCCGTGTCCCAGGTGTACGCAGAGAACCACAACATATTTGTGGGTCCCGCAGGTACGCGCCGAGAAAATAAAATGGACCCCTTGACCGGGCACACGCTCAACGTCGGGCTGAAGGTCAGCGAATCGCTGGGCGGGGGGAACCTGAAACCTGCCGAGGTCATCGCCGCGCTCAAGGCTATCGGCGTTACCGCCACGGTGCAGCAGAAACATAAATCACACACGGAAGACACCTCGGTATTGAAGTTGTCGCGGGGACTAACGCCGGAAGAGGGCCACGATCTCTCTGTCGCTCTCAAGCAAGACGCGATCTCGCAATACTCAAACGGCGAATTGATACTCGTCGGCCCACGTGCTGCTGAGTGGGGCGCGGCAGACGCCACGCAGTTTATGACTGTCGGCGGCAGATATTTACAGGGGGTGCTAGCTGAAAGGCAACAAGCTGAAGAGTTGCAAGCCAGAACCCAGTTGGCGCAGGCTAAGTATCGCACGCGGGACGCAGGAGAGACTCTGGATCAACCGGCAGGGCCGGGCATGGGCGGCGACGGGCGCGCGTTCACTGCGTTCTTCACCGGCGTTACGCAAGGTAAAGAGGGGACGAAACCTCACGGAACCTACTTGCAAGTGATAGACGCTTCGGCTCTCGTGGGTTTCAACAACGAGTACCAACAACACACGGGCAACTTCGACATGCACATCAAATCCAGTATCCCGGGTTTTGGAGAAGTGCAGCAGGCGGTTGGCGACGCGATTGTCAAGACGTACGGAGAGCAAGGCGCGAAGATGCTGGACATCGGCGCGTCAGAAGGCTCGCTGATTAAGGCGATCACCGCCTTGAGCGGCGGCAAGATCGAGACCCTGGGCCTAGACCCCAACCTCGCTATGGCGAGCTTCTTCGCAGAACATAGCAGTGTGCCGGGGAGCGGGTACAGCATGACGGCCCTTGGCTCCTCAGAGCAAGAGGGCCAAAACGCGTGGACTGAAGACGACGGAACCGAGATCAAGTTCTTCGACCCGCAAGGGCAGAAGTTCGACATCGTTCACGAGGCGATGACTTTCCAGTTCATCGGCAACGACAGGGGGCAGCAGGTCGCGCGAACCAAGGAGTTGATGGCACCCGGCGGAGTGGCGCTGTTCGAGGAGAAGTTCTACGAGGACACGCAAACCTGGCGCGACAACGAGGCCAAGAAGGATGAGTACAAGGCGAAGTATTTCACCAGCAACGAAATCTCGCAGAAGCAAAAAGAGATATTGGCCGGCAAGAGCGAGACGGCAGTAGTCGGCATGAACGACAACATGGTGCCGAGCGCGGACTTTGAGGCGGTGCTCGCTGAGCAGTTCACTCACGTTGTTCAGTTCTGGGATAGCGGCAACTTCAAAGGGTACGCAGCGTCTGACGACTTGAGCAAGCTGCAAGCGCTGGTCGGCAATATGATCTATTTGAACAGCGAGTATTCGACGGTGCAGACGCCACGAGCGGTTGGCGTCGAAGACCCAACACTCGCCCAATCTAGCACTCTCGGCCAAAGCGGCCTCTACTCCGATCTCGCACGGGAAATCCCAGCCCTAATCCGCATCGCGGGTAAAGACGGCAAAGTCAAACTCGACCAGGCTCTCGCTTGGATCGCGGCTCGCCAAAGAGAAGGTAAGTTCAAGCAGGCTGAGATCGAAGCCGTTGGGCTGTACGAGTGGCTGGCTATCGTCGGGCAGGAAGAGGTTGTTGTAGACGCCAACGGCACCGAAGTCGTACCACCCGCCGGGCACAAGGTCATGAGCTCACGAGACCCTTGGGCCACGCAGAACTTGCTCCGCGACAACCCCGGCTACGAGATCGCAACCCGCGAAGTAAAAATCCCGGTAGCCGACATCGTCGAGTTCGTCGCGCAGAACGGTGTGCAGGTTGAAGACGTCATGCTCTCCGGCGAGGCGGTAGACGAAGACCTCGACGTATACCTTGGCCAGTTCGAGACAGAAGAACCAGACAGCGATTATCTTGAAGAAGTAGCCCGCGATTCATATCTCGACGATGCGAGGCAGGACATCGCGGATCGCGAAGACATACCCCTCGCAGAGGTCAACGAAGGCGAAGCAATGGCGAACGCGCTCGCGCGGGCGGAGGAAAGCTACTGGTCGGACGGCGATGCTCCGGCGAACGCGTCCGCGAGGGTGGACTTCGCGGGGCAGACTTTCGACTACCAAGTATCGTACCGCTACGGCGAGGCTGAAATCTACAGCGTCACACGAGACGAGGCAGTGTATCAGGGCCGCGCGATCTACGACGACCGGATTAAAGAACTCATTCGCGATGACGTGCGCGCTTTCGCGCCGCAAACATCGGGCGACGGCGGGCCAACCAAGTTCGGCGACTGGCGCTTGCCGGGGGGCGAGGACTACCGCGAGCTGCTGCTCACGCTGCCGCAGAATAAAGGCACGTACGCCGGCCCGCACTTCGACCAAGATAACATCGTCGCACATGTTCGCTTCGACACGCGCGAAGGCCCGAACGGCGAAAAGGTGCTGTTCATCCAAGAGATTCAAAGCGACTGGGGACAGCAAGGTAAGAAGAAGGGGTTCGGCGATAAGACTGGCGTTCCCCCAGCCCCCTTCGTCACCAACACCAAAGACTGGACCGCGCTCGCCATCAAACGCGTGCTGCGCTACGCCGCCGAGAACGGCTTCGGCAGCATTGCCTTGCCTACCGGGCAGGAGCAGGCCGACCGCTATAGTCTGAGCAAGCATATCGGCAAGCTGCGCTACGAGGGGCAGATGCTGCGCGCTTACGCGCCGAACGGTGCTGGCGTGTGGAGCCAAGTTGTGGCCGAGGACAAGATCGCAGATTTTGTTGGGGATGAAACCGCCAAGAAGCTACTCGCGCAGCCTGACACGAACGTCGTCAACGATAAGCAGGAATCGTCGTACGCAATTCGCGAACTCTCAGGCCTCGATCTCGAAGTCGGCGGCGAGGGCATGAAAGTCTACTACGACAGGATCGTCCCCCAAGTCGTCAACGACATTATGAAGAAGCTGGGTGTCGAGCAGCGCGCGGAAATGACGGGCATCAACACCTCGCCGCGCCACGTCATCCGCATGACGCCAGAACTCAAAGAGAAAGTCATGTCCGGCCTGCCGCTGTTCTCGCGCAAAGGCGAGTTCAGCCCATCGACACTCACGACCAAGCTGATGCAAGGTGCCAACTTCAGCACCGTGCAGCACGAGGCCGCGCACTATTACCTCGAAGTAATGACGCGCATGGCGCTCAACGGCACCGCGCCGGAATACCTCGTTAAAGAACTGGATCGAACGCTCAAGTGGTTCGGGATTGAGGGCGATGCCCCAGAGGCGCGACTCGCGAAGTGGGCGTCCATGTCGGTTAATGAACAGCGCCCTCACCATGAGACGTTCGCGCAGTCGCACGAGCGTTGGCTGTTCGAGGGCAAAGCCCCCGACGTAGAGATGCAGGGTGTGTTCGCGCGCTTCCGCGCTTGGTTCACCGAAGTATACAAGAGCATGGATGAGTTCCTGCAAAAGAACCCAGCAGCAGGCCGCCTCGACGATGAGCTGCGCGGGATTTTTAGCCGCCTGATCGCGAGCGAGGACGCAATCGAATATGCAGAGCAGATTCGTGGATACGAGAGCCTGTTCGAGAATGAGGAGGCCGCAGGCATTGCGCCCAAGGTGTTTGAGAAATACATCCAGACCGGTATCGAAGGTTCGCAGACTGCGATAGCCGAGCTACAAGGCCGCGACCTACGCAACGTGAAGTGGATGTCGAATGCCCGTGACAAGGGTCTCGCGGCGCTGCAACGCCAAGCGCGCGCGTTCCGCAAAGAACTGAAGCATGAAGTATCTGCCGCCGTGTACGCGGAGCCGATAAACCAAGCGCGCCGGTTCTTGCGTAAAGGCGAGGTCTTCGATCCGGCGACGGGGGAAAACGTTAAGGCGTTGGGTGGATACAAGCTGGACGTGGCCGCGCTCGAAGAGATGTACCCGCCGGGCGCCCTCGGCACGCCGGACCTGACTGGCCTGCGCAGTATGACAGGTAAGCAGGGGCTGCACCCCGACATGGTGGCGCAGATGTTCGGCTTCAGCTCTGGCGATGCGCTCGTACATGAGTTGCTCACTGCTGAGAAAGCGGCTGATAAGATCGCGGGCGAAGTAGATCGCCGCATGCTGGAAGAGCATGGCGAGATGATCGACGCTCGCGCGATCAAGTTGGCCGTCGAGGCCGCAATTCACAACCCTGCACGCTCGCGCTTCTTGGCGAGCGGACTGAAGATTTTGACGAAGAGCGCCATACCGGTGCGCGACCTGGTACGCGCGGCCAAGGCTGCCGCCGAGCGAGCGGTCTCCGGTAAAAAGGTTCGCGACATCCGACCATTCCAGTACGCTGCGGCAGAGACGAGATTCAACAAAGAAGCGTTGAAACTCGTCGCCAACGACCCTAAAGGCGCGATTAGCGCGCAACGAGCGGCGCTGCTTAACCACCATCTGGCGAAGGCGTCTATCGACGCGCTGGAAGAAGTTGACGGCGTGGTCAAATACCTGAAGAAGTTCGAGAACCTCGGCACGCGCAAGAGCATCGACATCGAGTACGTCGAGCAGATCGACTCTCTGCTGGCACCGTTCGATCTCAGCACCGGCGTCTCGTTCAAAGAGCTCGCCCGCCGCACCAGCCTGATCGCGTGGGTCGAGCAGCAAGAGATGCTGGGCTTCCAGCCTGCTATCGACGCTGAGACAATCGAGATGGCGAAGCAGAAGTCGTACAAGGACATGACCGTCGAAGAACTGCGTGGCTTCGCTGACGCGATCAAGCAGGTCGAGCACCTTGGGCGGATGAAGAAGACTTTGCTCACCGCAAGAGACAAGCGCGAATTCGCGGCGCGCATGGCTGAGGCCGATGCGTCGATCATCGCGAACGCAAACCGCACCGTACCTGCCGAGGCATCTACTAGCGACGTTGCCACCAAGATCAAAGAGACCGCACGCGGCCTAGCCGCTGAGCATCGCAAGATGGCGAGCTATATCCGCGAGATGGACGGAGGTAAAGACGGCGGTGTGATGTGGGAACTGTGGCAGCGCGGCGCGAACGAGGCGAGCGATATGCGCACCGAACTGCGCGCGCAGTCAGCTATCGCGGTAGAGCGCCTGTTTGCGCCCATCCTGGGCACCCTGCGCGATAACCAGGTTCTGCTTAATCTGCGCAGCCGCAAGCGCCTCGTGCCAGGCACGAACATCAGCATGACTTACGAGCAGCGCCTGATGTTCGGGGTGAACTGGGGCAATGAGGGCAATCGGCAACGCATTCGCGATGGCGGCTTGGCGGGCAAGAAGGCCTTGGCCCCGCGAGAGGTTGATGCGATTTTGGATACTCTCACTCACGAGGATTGGCAGTGGGTGCAGTCGGTCTTGGATTACGTCGGCACGTTCAAAGAGGCAATTCGCGAACAAGAGCGGCAGATGACCGGTGTGGAGCCGAAGTGGGTCGGGGCGGCACCGATCGAGACTAAGTTCGGCAATTTCCCTGGTGGGTACTTCCCGGCCAAGTATGACCCGAAACTTTCCGCGCGCTCTGAGATGATGGAGGCTGTGACCGATCTGCGTCAAGCGATGCGCGGCGCGTTCGGCGCAGCGGCGGCGAATGCCCCCTACGCCAAGGCGCGCGCCGACGCGGTGGTTGGTCGGCCTATCCTACTTAACTTCGACACGCTGTCACGCCACATCGGCGAGGTGACGCACCGCCTGGCGTGGCAGCCCTGGCTCACTGACGCCAACCGTACGCTGCGCGCGTTGGAAGCACCCATCGTCGAGCACTACGGGCACGTGGTACTGGCCGAGATCAGACGCACAGTAGAAGACATCGCGGTCGGCGATGTGGTCGCCAAGAACGGTATCGAGAGCGCGCTTAACCGTCTGCGCACCGGCTCGACTATAGCCGCGATGGGGTTAAGAACCATGACCGCTTTGCAGCAACCGTCTGGTCTTGCGCAGAGTTGGGAGCGCATCGGAGGCATCTGGCTGGCACAGGGCGTGAAAGACTTCATCGCCCACCCGCTTGAGATGGCCGAGTTTGTGCAAAATAAGTCTATGCGTATGAAACACCGCGCACGCGGGTTGACCGTTCAGCGCGAAGTGCATGAGGTGTTAGGTCGCATTCGCACCGGCGATCGCGCCGACACTTTTGCTGACTTGTACTTTTATCCAATGGCCAAGACCCAGCAAGCGGTGGACACACCGACCTGGCTCGGCGCCTACTACAAAGGCCTGGCCGAGCTAGGCTTGGAGAACGCAGCGAGCGAAGACGCGCGCAAGGAGATTGACGATAAAGCGGTGGCCCTGGCCGACCAGGCGGTGATCGACTCACAAGGCAGTGGCGAGATCGAGAACACTCCGGGCATTCAACGCGGACACCCGTTCCGTAAACTTTTTACCAGTTTCATCAGCTACTCGCTGACGACTTACAACCGCAACATCGAAGCCTACCGGCGTACGAGTTTTACTGACCCGGCAGACATAGTGCGCTTTGCGACCGACATTCTGATCCTGAATACGCTGCCGGTAATTTTCACCTTCGCGCTGAAAGAACTGCTCAAGGGCAACTGCGGTGATGACTGGGAGTGCTTGGCTGGTAAACTTGCGCACGAGCAGACCAGCTTCTTGCTCTCGCAGACCGTGCTCACGCGCGAGGCGGCGGCGGGTGTGGAGGCGATGACGGGCGGGGGATATGGCTACTCCGGCCCGGCGGGCCTGCGCTTCTTCGCCGACATGTATAAGTTCGGCTTGCAAGTCCACCAAGGCGAGTTGGATGCAGGGCTGGCCAAGGCTACGATCAACCTCGCCGGGCCGATTCTGCACTTCCCCTCCGGCCAAACCAACGCCACTGTGGACGGCATCATGGCGGTCGAGAACGGCGAGGTCGAAGGCGCGATGATCCTGCCCGCGCTACTTGTAGGACCGCCCCGGAAGTGATATAACCGCGCGAACTAGGAGCACAGCACATGGTTACTCAGACAGACCGGATTAACGGCGTACTTGGCGACCTCGGGGTCAAGACCCCGTGCCGGGCCGCCACCACCGCGAACATCACGCTGTCAGGCGAACAGACCATCGACGGCGTCGCTGTCGTTGCTGGCGACCGGGTGCTGGTGCAGAACCAAACCAGCAACCTCGACAACGGCATCTACGTCGCCAGCTCTTCTACTTGGACTCGCGCCCCGGATTTTGACGGCCCGCGCGATGTCGTCACCGGCGCCATGATCGTCATCACCGCCGGCACCAGCCACGGCGACTCAGTACGCCGCGTCACTACCGCTGGCAGCATCGCCCCCGGCACGACTGGCATCACCTTTGCCGCGGGCTTGACCGGCGCTGTGGGCGCCACGGGCGCTACGGGTGCTACGGGTGCTACCGGCGCCGGCTCGGGCGACATGCTCAAGACCGAAAACCTGTCAGGTCTCGCAAGCTACCCGACCGCGCGCACTAACCTGGGCTTGGCTCTCGGCACGGACGTAATGGCGTTTGCCGCTTCGGCATCTCAGGCCGAGATGGAAGCGGGCACAGAAGCGAGCTTGCGTGCGTTGTCGCCTCTACGCGTTGCGCAGGCTGTCGCCGCCCTTGGCGGTGGCGGGGTCGGTTCCGTCATTACGAACAACTCTGCCACCGTCGGTGCGCCACTCGTGATGACGGCAGTTACTCACAGCAACCATATCGTACAGTCAACTGATACCTCTACCGAGAGAGTTTTCACATTCCCGGACGCGGCAGCCAGCACTTCGATGTCTGTGTACATCCTAAACGCTACCGCTAACAGCGGGACGCCGGGCCTTACCGGCCTACGTCTACTCAGTAACGGTGGCACGATAGGCGGCGCGGCGGCGGCAGGGGCAACAAACTATGTCCCCGCCTATACGACCATAGGCTTCCGGTCAGACGGCACGAACTGGTTGGTGTTTCATCGCACCGGGAAAACTTTTAAGTTTGATGCAAACGGGACATGGTATTGCCCGCCGGGAGTGTTCTTAATTTCTGTGTCTGGCCGGGGAGGCGGTTCATCGGGCGTGGCAGGGGATGGCAACCTTGGGAATCCGGGCGGTACTACCTCGCTGGGGGCGCTTATATCTATCGCTGGTGGGAGCGCCGCCACCGCCGCCGCCACCCCCGGACTGGCTGGCCCGCGCGGTATGGATGGCAATCCCGGTAGTGGCGTGGCGGGCGGAACTGGGCCTAACGGAGGCCGGGGCGCTCGTAGTGGGGGTGGCGATGCTGCGGATGCAAATAGTGGCGGGGGTGGTGGCGGCGGTAGTGATGGTGGCAACGGTGCACCGTCTGGTGCTATGGGCGGAGTATTAGACCGGGCTCAAGTTGCAACGGTGCCGGGTACAGCACACACCGTGGCCATTGGCGCTGGCGGTGCGGGCGCGGGCACAGCCCCCGGTGGCAATGGCGGCTCGGGTTATTTAATCGTGGAGTTAAATTAAAATGGCTAAAGCACAAGCAGGAAAAACATACGCGGTTATTCAAGATGGTAGGTGCCATTGGATTTTTTCGTCGGTCGAGTTGCCTGAATGGAACGAGGGGCATATTCAGGTAGTAGAGGTAACTGACAACGTGCCGAATGTGGGGGATGACTGGAACGGTAGCGCTTTTGTTCCACATGTAAAAACCTCGGACGAACTAGCGGCAACTGCCAAGGCCGTAGAAAATGCCGCACTTAATGCAGAGCGCATCGCGTTGAAAGCCGACCTGGCGATCCAATCGTTCGTGAATATGATTCCCGCACAGGTCATTGCGGACGTGGCGGCGATCAGTGACCTCGCCGGTGCAAAACAAGCTATTCGCCGGTTGAGTTTGATGCTGCTGGTGTTGGCGAAGCGCGAGTTTAAAGGATAACCGAATGACGCCAGAAGAACAGCAGGTATGGTCGCGCTTTGGCGTGCTTGGGTTGGCCGGGTTTCTGGCCGGAATCGGTGTGCTTCTTGCATCGCGAGAGACCCTAACTATGCGCATCGTCGTTGGTAGGGCGCTGTCTTCTGTCATGCTTGGTATCGGCGCTGCGTCGGCGCTGACATTTTTCCCGCTCTTGGCGTTTGAAGCCCAAGTTGGTATTGCCTGCCTTACAGCATCGCTCGGCACGTCCGGCCTAGAACGGCTGATACAAACACTTAGGGGTGGAAAATGAGGCGGGGACATGAAAGGGCGCGGCAACCGGACACACTTTGGTCCTGGCTCATGGGGCTGTCGAGCAGGTCTTTCCGCAACCCTTTTGCGATTTGGCTTCGGAGGATCGGGCGTTGATTACCCTAGCGCAGTATGCAGGTAAATGGTTGGGATCGCCGGACTGGACGCCAGAGGTCGAAAAAAATGCTATCGAACTGCTCGACGCCGTGTCCCGGCTTCAACTGAAGATGATCGAAGATGGCTTTGCATTCCCGACCAACCCCGCTACGAACTCTAATATAAGCGGGTCTCAGTACGGGGGATTTAGACCACAGGCATGCACGATCGGGGCGGCTAAGTCGAACCACAAGACTGGCAAGGCTGTTGATCTATTCGACCCAATACGCGACATAGATACCTGGTGCATGGTTCACCTCGACGTGCTGGCGGAATGCGGCATATGGATCGAGCACCCCAGCAAAACGGATGGGTGGAGCCACTGGCAAAATGTGGCCCCAAGGTCAGGGAGAATTGTTTTCTGGCCGTGAACAAAAGGAAAAATGACAATGCGTTTTACACGGAAAGAACAAGTGCTACTGCGAATGTTGCTGATGCTTGAATACTGGAAAGTCACTGTGTCGGTTCTGGCGGTGCTGATTGCCGGTCTCGTTTGGTGGGCGCTATGAACATCAGGCTAAAGCGAATACTTAAAGGACTGGCGCGATCCTGGTCGGTCAATTTTTCCCTGCTGGTCGTCATGCTTGGAGGCCTCGAACAGTATAGCGGAACACTCACGCTGCTGTTCGGGGCGAAGTTCGCCGGGCTGCTGATTATGGGTGGCGGGCTGCTGGGGCTGGCGCTCAGGTTCAAGACCACGCAAAGTTTGGAAGAGAAAGGCACGAAATGAAACAGCGCGGCTTTATATCGCCCAGCCCGATGCTGTTATACGGGGCCGCTGCTGCCGCCACTATCATTGCCCTGCTTGGGGTGGCGCTATGGGTACAAACAGGCCGTGTAGAGGTCTGGAAGGGCAAGCGCGATACGCTCGTAACGCAAGTGAAGACTCTGGGCGAAGCAGCAATAGAAACCAAAAAACTAACGGAGAAAAATCATGCAAAAGTTCTCACCGATGTTTCACAGGCTTGGCAGGGGAGTCTTGACGCTGCCGTTACTGGCGCTGTTGCTCGTTACGCTGCAAGGATGTCAGGCAACAATCCCGGTGGCGGTACCTTGCGCGGCATTGCCAGCGATCCCAAAGCACTTGATGGAGCCAGCGGCGAACGCCTGGCTTGTGCCCCCGACAAGCCCTTCATCGAAGCCTGTGCAGCCGACGCGACCAAAATAGAGTCATTCCAAGTGTGGGCGCGCGGGATCGGATTTCCAGTTAAGTAAAACAGTGAAGAGCCCTATTTTAGTTTTGGCCGTGTTCGTAACATTAACCCTGAACGCAGCCGACATACGCTACTGCGAAGGCCAACCGCAACGGTACGCTGACGGGACGATCAAGCGCAGCGCGAAGGCGCTAAGGGAATTCAAATTAGATCATCCTTGCCCGGTAACAGGATCGTCTGTTGGCGCGTGCCCCGGCTGGGCTGTAGATCACGTCATACCGCTGGCCGTCGGCGGCTGCGATGCTGAGTACAACATGCAGTGGCTGCCGCTCGCTATCAAGTCGTGCGCGGGAACTATCTGCAAAGATCGTTGGGAGCGCGATGCATACGCCCGAAAAGTCCCGGTCTCTCTCCCTCTATCCGCGCCTTTAGTTCCTTAGACAGCTTGGGCCTTGGCGCCCACAGTATGCAGTCGTCACCCCAGTTGCCCACGACCATGACGCCGCCCCCCGTGTAGAGCAATATCTCCTCGCCACGAGGTGGTGCTTCGTCGGCAGGATGTTTCCAGAACTCATTCATGGTAGTTTGTATAGATCGCGGCAAGGGGCACACGCCTCACCTATGAGCCGCTGGCTGAGTTCACCACACAGCCGGCACTCTCCGGGCGCGCCGGGTGGGATGGCTCGCTGAGCGGCGGCTATGGCCTTCGCCAAGTCCTGCTCGGCCCTGTCGTTCGCCATGTCTACTTCGTCAGCCATTTTTCTCCTCACTCTCGATCAGCATGTCGATAAAGTGGCGCGCCTTCTTGAGGTCTTCGACGCCGTTCTTCGCGCGCCAGCGGCTCAGGTATTTAATGGCGCACCCTTCGGCGAACCCGATGCCATTCTTCGTGATGTAATCGAAGGGCTGGATGGCCATGTCTTTGTAGTGAGAGCCCCCGACCTGGGTTGACGACGCGGGCAACTCGATCGTCCTATCATCGAACCGGATCGTTGCGGATATGGGCGCGGGCTGGCTCGCCTCTTCCCACCTGTTGTATCCGAGGCACCCCTCACAGACGGATGCGTGCTGTTTAAATTTGGCGCAGGTAGTGCATCTGGGTTGGGTCATTTCTTTCTCCGTTTCATCGCTTCTAAGAGTAAATCCTGGACCGCGCGTTTCGATTCTACGCGCGCCAGCACCAACTCGTCTATCGTATCACGCGCTATGAGGTTGTGTACAAACACAGGCCGGTCGAACCCTGCTTGCAGTTGCCGCACCGGGCCAATGCGCTCTAAAAATTGCAGACGGTTTTCGAGATTCCAATCCTGACTGAAATTTACCATCGTGTTGCACACCTGCTGCAAGCCATCGACGCCGTGACCGATGCTCTGCGGGTGGCCGAAACCGACGCGACGGGTGCCGGTTTTAAAGTCGCGCATACCCTCGCTCGTGCTCAGGTCGCAACCGTCTTTGAACGCATGCTTGAGCCGAGCCAAGTCGGACTTGAACTGGTACGACACCAGCACCGGGGCGCCAGCGCACTCTTCGACGATCTCTTCCAGTGCTTGGAGCTTGATGTCGTGCGTCTCTTTCCACTCGCGGGCCAAGGGGTGGTTGTCGTCATCCACTCTCGGGTCTAAATAGACTGCGCCATTTGCGAGCTGGAGAAGTTTCTGCGACTTGGCCGCCGCGTTGAAAGCTTCGATGCCGTGCTCCTCAAGTTGGATAAAAAAGTTCTTCTCCATGTCGGCGTACAAGCCCCGAGCTTTAGCCGGCAGGTCGAGATAGATGTTATTCACGATCGGGTCTTTCAGGTCGAACCAATCCTTCGCGTCGATGGTCAGGCAAATATCGCGCAACTTGTCCTGAATCTCTTCCTGCGCGTGTGCCAGGGGCGAGCAGCCGTACCCGTCTAACGAGCGCTGAAACCACCGATCTTTGAACGACTGAAAGGTACGACCTAATCGCTCGCCCCGATCCAGCATCCACATCTGCCCCCACAGGTCGATCAGCCCGTTCGATGCCGGGGTGCCTGTGAGCTCGGTGAAGCGTTTGATTTTGGTGTGGGCTACCTGCCCCAGGGCCTGGGCGCGCACGCCGCCCTGACGCAGCCTGAAGCCCTTGAGCTTGGTGCTCTCGTCCGCGATCACATGCGCGAACGGCCAGCGCTCGCCGTAGAAGTCAATTAGCCAAGGGAGCTGTTCGTAGTTGGTCGTGTAAACCGCCGCGTCGTACTTCAAAGCGAGCCGTCGATCACGCTCAACACCTACGATCGGCATCACACTCAGCCCTGACAAGTGCTGCCACTTGCGCGACTCATCGCGCCAGGTGTCGCGCGCTACGCGCAAGGGGGCGAGTACCAGAGTCGGGCTGCTGTGCCCGCACATGATGAGTGCGTCGATAGCGGTGAGCGCGCACACCGTTTTGCCAAGGCCCATCCCAGCCCAGATCGCGTTGCGCGGTACGTCGAGAATGTGGTCGGTGATGAGTGAGCCATAGGCACGGGGGGTGTAGGGCTTACGCTGGGGCATCGCCGGTTTTCTTCGGGTATGGCAACCGCGTCGGCTGTTGCTTCCCGGTCAGTGTGTAGGTGTAAATGTGCTTCCCTGGAACCGCTACTTCCACCAGGAGGCCGCCCTCTTGTAGATTCCGTAGCCGTTTCGCGAAAGGCTTGAAGTCGCCGTTGTACTTCGTCCGTAACGCCCGAGAGTGGTACAGCCTGCCCTCTGGCGTCTGAAGCAATACGTCCGGGGCGGTCTGCCCTTCGTAGCTCCAGTTCGCCGCTTGGTAGATCGTGCCGCAGTGCCCGTGGTGCGGGTCGGCGTAGCTCACGCAAATCTTGTAGGCGGTCTGCCGTTTCAGCACTCGCAGGCACTTCGCAATCAACCAAGACTCTGTATTCTTTGGGCAGGGATCGAGGCATACAAGCCGCCGTAGCTCAACCACATCTTCCTCTTTTTCCCCGTAGCGTTTCCACGCCGTCGTTGATAGCGGCCCAAACAGCGTCGCGCCGACCATCTCTTCTGCGTCGTAAAGCGCAAACGCCATACTCACCTTGCAGCCGTTGATGCTCTTACTGTAGTGGTGGGTCTCTATAAACCGCCGCACTACCGCAACGGCCACAGGCACAACACGGCGGCTTTCTATGATAGTAATTTGTCCACCCCTTCTATCGAATCGATTACTTCAACCCGCTGCCCCATGCGGCGCATGCGTTCGTGCTCGCGCAGTTGCGCGGCGGTGGGTTTCTTGCCGGTGGCTTTGAGTTCTACCCAGATGGTTCTGGACTCCACGCCGCCGTAGTAGCCCCCGCTGTAGGCGCGCAGCACTACCACCCGGTCCGGTGCGCCGTTGCGACCGATCCATTTTACTTTCCGGCACTCTCCACCCAGCGCCTTGACGCGCTTGACGAGGTACTTTTCTATTTCGGATTCACGCATCGCGCAGCGCCCCGGTGAAAATAGACAGTACCAAAAGATTCTGCTGGGCGGTGGTTACGTCTGCCATACATTTAATCCGCGGCTAACGGGCCTGTTTCCCACGCGACGGGCTGCTCGTGTGCGACAATCGCGCGCTGCCAGCGCTCGACGTACTCTTTCAGCGCCGCGCGCTCTTCATCTTGGTAGAGCACATCGCCAGAGAATATACCCGCGTCGAGGCTCTCGCAGGCGTCCGCTAAAAATGTTCTGGTTGTCATGCTCAATCCTTCCGGTATCTAAAAGTTTCAAACCCCGCCGCCGCCAGCGGCAGCCCCTCTGCCCACGGCTCGCCGCTGGTCATCAGATCGGCCAAGTCTTCGGCGTTATACTGAGGCGCGTCCGGCGTCTCACAAACCAGTTCGTCGTGGACGTGTAACACAATCTCGTATCCCGCTGCTTCGACTCCGGGCATAGCATATGCTAACACATCACGGGCCACGGCTTGGGTAACATTTTCAGCCAGCTTCCCAGAATATGACGTTATTCTTTCCCATTTTTTGGTGTAAATGTTTATACCCATGTAGCTAATCACGCCCTTGTCATCGACTTGCGGAAAGGGGTAGCACATCGTCCGGCCCGAGGGCAAGAGAATGCGCAGCCAGGCGCCATCGCGACGAATCTTGAGCATACGACATGGGATGGTCACGCCCGGACGCTCGATCGCTGCACGCACGGTGCTGCCGAGCTCGTGCCAGAACGCCACGATCTGCGGATGCGCGCGGCGCCACATACGTTTGAGCGAATCGCAAACGCAGAACACCTCGCGCGACAAACCGTGCGTGGGAATTTTCTTGTCAGTAGACCAGTCGTAAAAACCCGTCGCCTCTTTCCACACGTCCGGTGGGATACTCGGCCGGGCTTTCTCGGCCATGTCATCGAGGTCGATCTGGTACGTCGCAGCACCCGTCAAGAACGCGCCTACTCCGCCTTCATAGCCGAGCAGCAGTTCCAAAACTTTGCCTACGCTGCGCCCGTGCTTGGTCACGTCTTCGGGGCGCATGTCGAACGCGTTTGCGTACGCGAGGATGTATAGGTCAGGCCCGGTGCCGGCGTCGTACTCGCGGAACGCTTGCAGCTTCCACGCTTCGCCCGCGAGCCAAGCCAACACCCGCCCTTCGATGTTGGCGAGGTCGGCGATGACCAGTTTCTTACCGGGCGGGGCGATGATGCACTTGCGTACGGCGGAGCTGGTCAGGCCCATGATGTCGGAGACGAGCAGGTCGGATGCACCCGCGAGTAGCGCCCCGATACCATCGTCAATCGCCGCGTCAGGGATAGTCGGACGCGGTAGGTTGTCCGGTTGGAACGTGCGGCCCGCCCAGCGTGCTGTGCGAAAGCCTCCGGCGAACTGCTTGGTGCCGCGCAAGCGACCATCGTCGTTCACCGCGGCGAGCAGTGAGATGTACTTGCTCGCGGCGGTGGAGCTGGACTGCAAGCGGATGCGCAGTAGGTCTTTGAGTCCGTCAGGAATATCCGGGTCGTCGATGCGGCGTTGTAAAGTGCTTTTCTGCAAGTCGGGTAGTGACACGCCATAGGCTTCGAGCGCGTGATAAAGAACCGGGTCGCGTTGCGTGGCGCTCTGCACCGCGCCGTCGGTCGCGTCTTGCGCTTCGGTCTTGAGTTCATCTTTGCGGATCGCTACCGCCTCGACCGCCGCTTGCGCCAGCTCGCGATCGACCGCGAAGCCGCGGTCGTTTATCTGCTGGTCGAGATGCCACAGCGCCAACTCGGGCGCGCCGATCTTGTAGTTCCAGCTCGGCAGCTTGCGATCAATCTCGCGCATCGCAACGATGTCGGCCTTGGCGTATTCGATGAAGCGCGCCCACTCTTCGGGGTGTGTGAGTCGCGTCGCGCGGCCCGGCCAGTTGCGTTCGGCCTCTGCTTTGGCCGCGTCGTATGCGCCCTTGGTCGTGAAGTCCGCGCGCCTGAATGCGAACTTGAACTTCTGCGGTTTGCAAAATAAATGGATCAGCTTCTTGCCGTCTTTTATTTTGGCGAGGTCTGAGTCCACCTTGAGAATATCGCACAGCAGATCGAGGCTACCCGGCAGGCCGTGCAGATACGCCTTGACCATCGTGTCACGCCAGCGCGCGATAGGGATGTCAATACCCAGCGCGCGCATGAGCACGTTCCTGTCAAACATACTGTTGTGGGCGCACACCGGGCCGGTGTACGCGTAGAAATCCTGCCTGAATGTTACCTCGCTCGCAGTTATGTCGCCTTCGTACGACATGGTGCGGTCCCAGCGCTTCACGGGCCCGTCGTTAACGGCCCACGTCACGAGCATGCACTCGCAGCTCGCTGTGTAAACATAAGTCCCGTTTTTAATCGGGACTTGGTTGTACGTTTCAGTGTCGATGTAGATCAAGTGATGCTCTCGAAATCGTCCGCACTCGGCGGGTGGCAAACGTGCAGTTTGTTGTCTTCGTCGTAAAGGCGAAAGCCTTTGCCGTGGTCGGCCCAGTGCAGGCCCTCTTCTTCGCAGATGCCGCACATGATGTCGCGATCGTCGAAGTCGTCTTCGTGTAGGTAATCATAGTCGTCCATGTTCAAACTCTCCTATAAAAAGTAAACGGCCGTGGCCTCGATTGCCGCCGTTCTAGTTACCAGACACCAGCGGTTACGTAATGCGCGACGCTGTAATCCAGAGCGGGCGTCGCGGTCAACGATCGAGACCTTTGTTATCGTGCGGTCGGCACGCCTTTGGAGTGGTGTCTCCGCTTTGTTCGGTGCTGCGACCCAGGGGCTGGACTTGAACCAGCAATATGCCCGGCACGACCCTTGCGGGCTTCTCGGGTGCGTCTACATTCCGCCACCCTGGGTCGAAGCACCCTGCCCGAAGGCAGGGGGTGAACCCTTAAACCATATCCTCGGCAGCAGCACCTTCGCCGATGCCGTCGAAGTCGTCGTCGCTCGGCTTGCTGCCCGCGCTGAACGCGTCGCCATCCCTCGCGAACTGCACGCCGATCAGCGTGCAGCGCACGGCCTGTCCGTACTGGTTATCCTGCGCCCAGAACTCGATCTTCGCGTTGACATAGCAGCCGGCGTACGGCTTACCATCACCCGCGCTCAGCGGAGACTTGTCTTTGTCGTAGACGCCGGGCCGGCCTTTATCCAGCTTGCGACTTGCGGATAGCGCCCAGCTACCTTCGTAGCCGTCGTAGCTTTTCAGCGCGCCGTCTACGTAGCAGATACGCTGAGGGTTGGCTTTAGCTTTAGCCAGATTCACCTCGGCTTTGGCACCCCATTTATCCGTGGCGGCAGCGTCGATCGCGGCGAGAATCTGCTTGTCCGCTTTACTGCCCGGTTCAACCAAGAAAGAGGCGCGGTAGTTGAAATCGCCCTTGCCCTCGAACTGCACAGCCTCGAACAGGCCGGGGAAGGACAGCCTTACATTTTCAATCCGTATCGGTTCCATTTTCTATTTACTCCTGTTGTTGTGTTGCAAGTTATAGTTTATCACATGCTACCTAATTTGTGTCGAACTAAATTTCACACCCTCCGGCAGTACAAGCGAGAGTTTGCTGTCCGATGGTGTTGTCTTCAAACTCTGTGAAAGTAGGCCAATCTATGTTTGTTGGCATAATTGCTACCAAGGCATCATGTTGTTCTCGGGTGAGGTCTTCATACGGCGCTTGCTTGTAGCTGTGTTCAGAATGAGGTAAGAAACTGATACCGCTGACCTCGTCGAAATGTTCCCACACCCAAGCACCGACAGAGGGCCATTCTTCCTCACGCACGGTGATGGTGACAGAAGGCTTATGCTCGCACCAGTGCCGCTGATAAATCAACCACAGTTCAAGTTGCTGAATAGCATTCACGTCGCTGCGGCAAACAGCACCTTCTGGGGCGGACATTGGGAAGCCAAATACCGCCGTACTCTCTGGGCGAGAAGCTTCGTCTTCTACCGGCACCCCTTGCGCTTTGAGAAACAGATAGAGGGGGTCTTTCTTGTCCATGCGAATACGCCGGAGGTAATATGGATTATGCCGGGCGTGAATGCCGGAGGCGCTATCCACCAACTGGGATACCGTGCCCGAGGGTTTTACGCAGGTAATGGCGGCAGAAGATGGTATGCCCAGCTTCTTTGCCCACTCCTCGTTAACTTGTCTTGCAGTATCCCGTAATCTGGTAAGCACAGGAGGCGCGGCAGTGGCATCAGCCAAGACCTTGTTATCCATGATACCGGTGAGCGAGACGCCAAGCAGCCTTTCTTCCTCCGTATTACGCTTCCACTCCCCCGACAAGAAATTAAAATTCGTCAACGTGGCTTGTATTGTACCGAGAAAAGTAGCCAAGCCAACCTTGCGTTCAAGAGACTCGAAAGTATCCTCGCTCCGCACTACTACTTCAGTCAAATTACAAAACTGTTTGTTGCGCAGAATTATTTCCGAGCAGGGGTTACAGCCATAGTTGAGGGTGCCGTCCCGGCGACCCCAGCGGCTTGCTTGTTTCTGCGCCGCTACGCGATTGAATATCCCACGCTCGCCCGACTTGCTCTTCACCAGGCTCAGCCATTCTTCCATGAATATCTCGACCTCCGGCTTTTCTGTATACGCCACGCTGTTGTTGGCGATACCGCGATGCGGATTGTCGATGTACCACGCACCAACTTTCGCTTCGCGCATACGGCGATCAGTCAGGTTGGAAAGGCTTATGAGAGCAGAACGCCGTACGCCACCTACGACAACGACCTCGCCGACCATGCACATTAGATCGTGGACTTCAAGAGATGTTAGCCTACGGCCCCGTGCTTCGCGAAAGACGCCGACAGAAAAATCGAACAGCTTGCGGAGAGGGTCAGGACCAGAGGCCCTACCTCCAAACGTCTTCAACCTATCTCCAGCGGGGCGGACGCGGCTATAGTCTATCTGCGGTATGTCTCCATCCCACAACCCCGACAACAGCTTGTGGAAAGCTTTCGCCCACCCGCGCTTACTATCGCCAACGACGATAACGTCATCCGTCTCGTGAAGTTCCAACGGGACAAGGGGTAGCTGCGCTATCTCTTGCCTTTCACAAGAGAAACCTACTCCCGTGCCATTCATTAAAATATACAGCGATTCACTGAAGGCGCGCTTGCTGTCCACAGCCAAGTAGGCGCAATTATATGCAGCGATGTTATCACGCTCACAAGCCGCGCCCGCAGTCATCATCAAGCGCATAGAAGGCATGACTTCGAGAGTGAGTATGGCGGTTTCGCAAGCGGTAAGTTGGCCGGCAATCGCGGGGTCTGACGCATCCACCTTTGTCCGCAGATACTCGATCAAACGTGATACGGTTTCAGGCCACGTTTCTCTGCGATTGTGTTCAGGCAGGAAACGTGCATAGCGGGATACTGCAATGATATTCTGATAGGCGTTCAAAAATTTCTCCTTAGACTAGCTCGTTTGCGGATACGTCATCGAAGGCGTCAGCCGTCGGCGCGATCTCAAGTGCCGGTCGCTTGTCGCTCTCCGGCGCCACGCTCGGCTTGCCGGGGCTCTGCGTGATCATCGCTTCGACCTTGGGCCACTGGCGGGGGCCGATCACGTCCGACTTCGCCAGCTTCTCCGCCGTGGTCGGCGAGATCAGTTTGTAGTCGTACATCTTGTCATGCTGCACGCGCATTTTCTTTAGCAGCTCCTCGGCTTCCTCCGCGTTACGCCACGCGCGGTTACCCTTCTTGCCTTGCACGAGTTTCCACCCGAGGGCCGCGATGATCTCGGCAGAGTTGTTATGCTCGAACAGCAGGGCCTCACCTTTAGCGCGCACCGCTTTGCACCAGTCTTCGATCAAGCTGACGGCGCGTAGACTTTTGCCGACGGTCTCCGGCGCGTTGAATTGCTCCGGGTTACTGGCGCACAGGTCGTCGAAGTCGCAGCCCGTGGCAGCTTGCACAAAGCTCGCCAGCGCAGGGCACGTCGCTTTCGCTTTGCACCACTTGCACTGTGCCTCACCGGGTACGAGATACGCGGCGTCCGTGTTACCGCGCCAGTTGCCGGCGAACTTGTGCGCGAGCGTAGCGGCCTTCGCGGCCCCCATTGCGTCACCGGCGAACTCCAGCAGGGCCGGCAACGCTACGAGCCACTCGCTGACGTGGTCGAGGCGAGGCTGGGATATGACCAGCCGTACCTGCTGGATATCGTACACCATGCCGAACTCCTCCAGCGCGCCCAGCGCGTATAGCATGAGCTGACGATTGTTGTCCGCGTCAACCCGGTTGCCCATTCCGTACTTGAGATCGACGACGATCAGCTCGTTGTCGCGGATAACCACCGCGTCGGACGTACCGTGCGCGTCTTCTTCGCCGGTGATGTGCCCGATCGGCAGGCGCTGCTCAACATGCAGCTCGCCTTCTCCTGCGAGATCGAGCACGAGGTCGATGTACTTCTGCACGTGGCGCGCCATGTCGTCATCGATGGTGAAGCTGCGGCTACCTGTGACATAGGCGCCGTTGGGCGACAGGAATCGCGCGCCGGTATCCTCGACGACAATGTCTTCACCTGTAAAGGCGTGTGCAGTAGAGCAAGCGGTCAGCGCTTCGGACGCCAAGAAGTGCGCCGCCGTGCCCTCGTCGCCGTAGATGTTTGAGGTGTCCGGTAGGTCGGCAGTCATCGCCACACTGCCGGGGCATAGCATCCAACGATCAGCCCCGCTCGGGGATAAGAGTGCGTGTCCGGTGCTCATGCTGCCACCCCCTGCCGGATACGGCGTGCGCACTCCTGCGCGCCCTGGTGGGGCTTCTGCCGGATGCTCGTGCCTCGGTGCTCAGCGATGCGACGGGTCAGGCGGGTGAGCACCAGCGCGAGATCGCGCAGCCCGCGCGTAGCTTTGCCTAAGAGCGCGGCGATGGCGTTTGTTTTCTCTACGCTCAGATGCCACCCCGTCAATAGCTTGCGCTGCGTGCCAAGGTCGTCGAAGGCGTACGAAGGGGGCGCCACGCGCTCCTTGCCGCGGTTGCGGAGGGTTTTCCGGCTCATACCACCCCCAGTTCCGCTTCGATCTTGGCCTTGGCTTCCGGCCACAGGTCTTGCGGCACCTGGTCCAGCTTGGCGACCTTGTAGTGGGCGAGGATTGCGACCAGCGCTTCGCGGTTCGTCTTGTACAGCTTGAGGCCAGGGGCTTGCAGCTCAGCGTACGCCATCGGCGCGGCGGTAGCCACGCCAGGCTCTGACGGTGCAGATGACTCCGGGGACCCTTTCGCAGTGCCAGAAGACTGTTTGCCATCCTGCGTGCTGCCCTTCTTCTCCGGCTTTTTTGTTTCAGCTACCGCGGTCTCGGCTTTCGTGACGGTGGCGCCCATGCCCTCGATAGCTGCGGTCAGGCGAGCCAAAGCGGCGGTGTTTTCTTGAATCAGTTGCTCGATGTTCACGTTTTGTTCTCCATGTAGTTTTTAATACCCTCGACGTGCAAGACGCCGAAGGGGTCCACTGCTGCGCCGGGTGGCAGCGACAACTTCCCGGTGAATACTGCTTTCCGCGACGGCCGCTCCTGCACCATCTCGACCGCTTCCAGTTTGGCCGCCAGCACTCCGAGGCGGGCCGTCAGTTCGCGCTCAAGCGGAGTTGGAAACTGCTCGCCTCTTGCGAGGTCGAGCAGCTCTTCGAGCGTTTTAGAACTAAGCGGCATTCTCTTCCGTCGCCGGGGTTTCGTACACTTCTGCGCTCTGCGGCAACGCGGTGCCCGCTTCGCGGTGCTTGGCCAAGATGGCTTCAGCTTGTGCTACTTCAGAAGTTTGGCCTTGCTCGTTCAACTTCACAATCTTGGTCAGCCCGTTCATGGTAGTTCCTTTCGGTTAAAATACTTCGGTGTACTCATGCACTTTCCCACCGACGATTGTCGCCAGGGCCAGCGCGTACGTCTCGCAAAGCGGACCGCGCACGTTGGTCGCTGTATCATACGCGGCGTAGTAGGTCTTGTCGCCCCTGCCGATACCCACAACTGTCACAGGGAAAACAGCAGCGGCGGCTTCCGGCTTAGCGGTGTTAGCGACCAGGAATTCAAGCTGTTTTAGGGTAGCCCGGATAGCGGCTTCGCCAAGGGTGAAAGGGCCCGGGAAAGGCGCGCACTCGCGCAGCAGGTTGTTGAACGCGGGGCCGACCGCGCCGTTGCACAAACCCGCGACGGCCTTGAGCCCTTGGGTGTCTGTGCTAAGTTGCTCATACAGGTTTTTCATTTGAAGACTCCTTGTTGGTTGGTGAGATTAGAGCTTAGCACACGCTAAAAACAATTTGCAAACTATTTTGTAAAATCGTTGATCCACTTCGCCAGGCCGTCAAGCGGCTCCAGCTTGCGGCGCGGCCTGCGCTTGTCTTTAGCGTGCGCTGCCGCTGTCACCAACGAGCAGCCGCTGTGGTCTATATGGTTCCTGCCGCGCGGCTTACCGCACACAGGGCACAGACCTGGTGGTGGTTTCATCGGAACAGCGCAGTCAGCACGGCTGCGACCAAGTACCCCGCCGTGCCGCCACCGACGATGACCAGAGCGCTTACCAGCCACGGGCACTTCTTGACCGGACGGAACAACGGAGGCCGATCGCGCGGTACTCGCGGGTGCGTCTTGCCAATAAAAATCTTGCGCTCGCTTCCAGCAAAGTCTGTGTTTTTTTTCATCGTTTTTCCTTAAATTTTTAATCTGCGGACGACACGTGCTCGGAGCTTGCTGCTCTCGCCGTTGCCGCCCTGGTAGCCATTGAGGGAGTTCTGGGACCAGGCACAGTCAGAGTAAGAGGCGTGCTGCTCACTAGACCAATACCAAGCGCCCTCGAACTGCTCTTTTAGGTTGGCGTAGAGCAGGGCTTGTTCGCGGCGGGTTGGTAGCTCACCACCGGCAACGGAGTGGGCCAGGTCCAGCGCACCCTTCCAGGTAGCGCTTTCGATTTCCCACGGTAACAGGATCAGGTGATAGCTCAGCTCGCCGTCCTTGCCGATGATGATGCCGGCGTAGCGCTCACCGTGATCCAGATCAATCCGGACTTCCGGAAAATGAAGTTTCAGCGGTTTTTGCGCTTTGAATATGGCGATCAACTCTCCAATTTCGGCCTGTTTTTCCTCGATCTGCGTCAGCGTTATGGCGCGCATTTTTCGATCTCTCTCTCTTTACCTGTTGATATGTACCCGAGGTCATTCAGGTCGGCGGCAGTTGCGTCGCGCCAGTAGCGATCTGCTACCCGATCCACCGGCGCGTTGTCGTTCTCCCGGTCGGCGTACGTGTGAATCTTCAAGCACTCCGCTTGCAGCAGAAGCGAACCCCCTCTGCCGACGCGGCAGCGTACCTTGCCGGTCAACTCTTCTCTGTTGTTCCAGAACATCATTTTAGTCTCTCCTCGATAATGTTTTCGTAGTAGTCAAGCCGGTCTTTCTCGTGCAGGTCGATCATGCCCGCCAGCCCGGCGCAGGTGTTGCTGCACATGCCGACGCCGTAGCGATCCGCGCGCCAAGCGCTCGGCGCGTTGGGGGTGTGAGTTATCTTCCACCCTTTGTAGAACTCAGAGGGGGAGGTCATCTCACACCCCCGCTTTCGCGAATGCCGCATCAGTAGCATCACAGGCAGCTTGCGCCTTGGCTTTGATCGCCGCTACGTTGTCTTCTACGCAGGCGCCCATCACGTGAAAGTGGTCGGTCGATTCGCCTTTGGCCGCCAGTTCTGCCTCTTTCGCGGCGTACTGGCGCTTGACGCGAATCGCGTTCGCGCACCACGCAGCCTGGTACTCGTCGAGTTGGTACTGGTTGGTGAAGAACTCGATTGTGTCGGCTTTGCTGTAGTTGCTAACGCCGGCTTGCGTGACGTGGCCACTTGTTTCGTTGAGCCCCAGCACCAGGGCTTCGGAGTAGGTGCCACATTTCGGCTTGTTAAGTTTGCCGTTCTTGGGGTTCACGGTGCAAGAGCAGAAGCGCTGCCCGAAGTTCTTCTTGGTCTCGATCCAGTAGCGGATCGAGGTGCGGAGCCGGAAGCCGTACGGGTAGTCTTCAACTACGTACGCGGTCTCAAGGCTGGTGTGTCCGAGTAGCTGTTTCATTTTGGAACCTCCGTGTTGTGTTTGATTAACCTACAGCCACAATATAGCCCGTGCTAAGACTTTTGTGCAAGATATTTTTTGAGCCGGGCCGCAAGGGCCTTCGACGGCGGGTGGAAAGCAGACACCTCGTCGGCCACCGGCACCGAGAAGTTCGTGTAGTACGCCAGCCCCGGCCCGCCCGCGCACTGTATGTTCGGGTGGTAGTCATCGTGATCGTCTTGGTAGACGAAGCTACGGCCGTCCCATTTGATGGGCCTGCCGGTCTCGATCTCGACGCCGACATCGCCGACTTCGATCTCATGGCTGTTGCAGTCAAATACTTTTTCCATTTTCAGCCTTTCCGTTCCAGTTCATCCGGCACGTCCACGTCATCACCAAATTTACTGGCCGCGTAGCAGCGCATGGCCGCGATGAGCGGGGTAGTTCCCTCCCACGGGGTGGCCTTGAGCGTTTGATCGTCTGCGGCAGCATTCCAGTATTCTCCGCATGGGACAACAGCAATCTTCTCTCGCTCAATAATCGGCCCGCCCTGTGACCAGTCGGAGGATGGAGAAAAGTCCTTTACGATGTGGTTGCCGTAGTGGTCATCGTCCACACAGCACGCTTTTGGATTACGCCCTTCACATTTCGCTACCGCCCAATCAAGAGAGGGGCCTGTAAGTCCTGACGTTTTCATTTCAGCCCTTTCTTTCTTCCCAGGTGTTGAAGACCGCACCGACGTTGCGCCCACGGTTGTCGCGGAATCCGGTCTCTATCCTCGACCGTTGCTCTGAAACTGTTTTCTCTATCAAGTAGCTGTTTCATTTTGGAACCTCCTAAAAAGTTAACCTACAACCAGATCGTAGCACAGGCTAAAATAAAAACACAACCCCTTGCAAAAACTTTTTATCTCGTGATATGCTTCGGGCTGGTGAACTTGGATGTAGGCCCTGCGGGGCCAATTCGCAAGCTACCAAGGGGTTCGCAACCCCCGGCGCGGTGGAATGCCGTGCCTAACGTAAAGGTAAGGGGCTGACGCGCTTCTGCGGCAGTCCCGCTTCACCGCCGGGTTGGGCGGCACTTAACAACGGAGAAAGGATATGCAAACTTTTGAAGAATGGTGGGATGCAACTGGAGCAAAAGCAACCCCTGTAAAGGTTGGGAGGACTCGTGCCGAGAGGCTTTTAATGCAAACAAACCGGAGAAGGAGGATGCGATGAATAAATTTTTCATTGATGCAGTCGCTTACGAGACAAAAGAAACTGCTTTGATCGGTGGTGACATAAAAAAAATTGCGAACTGTTCACTTGGATATTTTTTATATGTTGACGATGAGACAACCGAGATAGGGCAAAGGCCGGTTGGTGACGGAGAGGGCATTCGGCTTGATGGTAATACGCAGCATTTCTTTGTTGTCCCACCATGCACAATGTGACGCCCAACTCATAGCTCAGGCGCGGCGGTGCTTTCCCGCCGTCGCGCTGGAGCGCCGGGTTAGCCGCCCACCCTCAATAAGGTGCGGCACTTTGAAAGGAAATTTATATGCACTACAGAAATGGCCGCGAGGCAAAGAACGGCGACAAAATCATTGGCATGTTGAGCGGAAGCATCGATGCGGTTGGCATCCTGCGCGATGCCACTGCCGGCAATGACTACTGCACTGGTTATATTCAGACCGGGCACGAACCGAGCACGAGTGACCCGATTGCCTGCATGTGCGACTGCTTGCACGTCGAGGACGTGATGGCAATGCTGGCCGAGAAGGGCCTGGACAAGCGGCCCGAAGGGAAGTAACCGATGCGCCGCCACTGGCTGATGCTGGTGGCGGCTAACTTATAAATTGAGGCGCGCCGATAGGCGTCGCTCTCGAACGGCGGGTTATGCCGCATAGATGGAGGCAACAATGGACGCGAAAACGAAGCGCAGGCACTTGAAAGACTTTGAGGAGGCTGCACGGCAAATTGAACTCGCTGGCGTGTGCATCGACGTGCTGGAAACGATGCACGGGGTTGCCCCGCAACGCTGCGTGAAAGCACTGAAAGCCGAACAACAGAAGCAACTGCTGCGGCTTGACAAGGCGGCAGAAAAACTCGGAGCGCCCTATGGGGCATAACGCAAAGGTAAGGGGCTGACGCGCTTCTGCGGAAGTCCCGTCCCAAACCAACCAGAGGATTAGGAAATGAGCAATGACGATATTTACGCGCTGATTGACGAAACTGCCAACATGCTGCGCGGCATGACGCTGGACCCAGCCATCCCGCAACACGCAAAGAGCGCGATGTGGGCTCTAATCCAAACACTGGACGAAGCGCTGGAAAAGCAGGAGGAGAAAAGCCGGATTAAAACTGAGCAACCAAACGCAGCGCATATCAGCCCGTCCGAGTTGGCCGCAGGGTTGGCCGCCGACTCAAAGCGGGCGCTCGAATTGCTAGGTAGCATTTTCTATTGCGGGAAATTTGTTGCGGAGACCAGCAACGAGCGGGAGCTTGAAATACTGATGCGAAAGCGTGGGTACTTTATCGAGACAGAGCATCAATTCGATGCGTATTGCCGGATGGTGCATGAAGGCGGCTAACGCAGAAATCAGGGGCTAGACGGGCTTTATCGGCTAGTCCCGCTGGATTGACGGGTTGGCCGGCACCGTGTCGCTGGCACCGACTTTTGGAGAGACAAGATGAGCGTCAAGATCGAACGCGTAAGGCTCGAAGAAGGGGATTCGCTTTTCGTGCAGTTCAACGGCAGCGCCGAAGTGTGCCTCGCAATCGTCTGGCCACCGGGCGCGGATGGTGGGCGGTTTTTACCGGAAGCACGCACTGGCACAGAAACCTCTGGCCCAGCAATTCACAGGGCCGCGCAAGCCGCGACTGGTGGTGCAGGTGCATCGCGCCCTCTAACTGGAATTAGACGACATGATCAAAGGAAAAAAAATAATGGCAGGTGCTGGAACACTGAAACGTTGGGCGGCGTACGCCACTCCCGAAGAGCGCGGCAAGCTGGCGGAGATGTCGGGCACCTCAGAGGCGTACCTGTTCGGCCAGCTCGCCAACGGCCACAGGAAAAACCCCAAGTTGCGCCTAGCGATGGCTATCGTGATCGCGGCCGAGAAGCTCAACCTCCGGCGCAAGGTTAAGCTGCCCGAGATTACGCTCAAAGGCATAGCATGGCCGAGCTAGCGCTGGTCGTACCCCGAGAGTTGGCCGGCGCCTCCGTCTATGCCTACGTGGCCTGGCACACCGGCGGCTACGCGGAGCGCGGCGTCAATGTGGGCAGCGTGGTGCTGAGTCGCACGCAAGCGCGTATCCTTTTCGAGATGAGCAACATGGCGTACCGTGACAACGCGCTTCCGTGTACGCTGATGGGTCTCGCCCTCATAATCGAATCCGACAATATCCAACACTAAAGCAAGGTGGTTCCTGTGGCCTGAAGGGCGCGATTAGCGTAGAATGCTTTTCGCTGGGGACAGCGGCGGCCGCCGTTGATTTTTGCTCCTCCGAGAATCTTACCCAGCTTTTTTTCAGTCGCCGAGGAAGGGCGTCAAAATGAACAACCTGTCAAAAGGCAACCGCCACTGGCCGGACATGCCGGTATGACCAACCCTTTGCAGCCCCTGCTCGACAGGGTACGGGTAGATGTTTCCGCCGTGAAGAACGCAGCAGGCGTGCAGGCGTGGACGCGCGAGCCCTTGACCCCGGCGAGAATTGCCGCGCACCTGGGTAGCGGCCCCTCCCGCGGTGTGTGCCCGATCAAGGCAGGCGAGTCTACAACCCAAGTGGCGCTGTTCGATCTCGACAGCCATAAAGGTGCAACTTCGTGGCGGGCCATGTGCGTGGTAGCGGCCCGCATAATGGATGCGCTGGGCGCGCTCGGCCTCACCGCTACGCCTTTCGCGTCCTCCGGTGGTCAGGGCATCCATCTTTACGTGCTGTGGGATGCCCCCCAAGGCGCCTACAGCGTCCGTCACGCCATGGCCGGGGTGCTGACCGCCTGCGGGATTAAGTCCGGCACCCGAGGCGTTGAGTACGGCGAGGTTGAGATTTTCCCGAAGCAAAACGCAGTACCGCTCGGCGGGTTCGGCAATCAGTTCATCCTGCCCCTGGCGGGGGGTTCCGTACCTCTCGCGCCGATGCTTGGTTTAGCCAAGACTCCGCGCGACTGCCCTTTCGTATGGGCGATCAACGACCGTCGCATGCCTGTCCTCGACGAGCCCCCCACCGCTGCGCCGTCAACGGTGTCAGTAGTCGGCCACGAGGTGCTGCAAGCCGCACTCGACGCGATCCCCAACACCGGCGTCGATGAGCTCGATTACGATACTTGGCGCAACGTCATGTTCGCCTTGCATCACGCGACGCAGGGCGACGACGATGGGCTACAACTCGCGCACCAGTTCTCAGCTAAGTCGAGCAAGTACGATCCTGCCTTCTTAGATGGGCGCGTGTGGCCCTACATCACCCCCAAAGAGTCGGGAGTCACGGTGGGGACGTTGTTCCATGTCGCCGCGCGGTATGGGTTCGACAACCCCACGTATGCGGCCCCTTCCTCGGACGATTTCGACGACATCTCGCAAGAAACCACGGAGGGCGACCCAAAAGCGCCGCGCTTCGTGTTCCAGCAAGCTGCCGAGTTCGTCTCCGGCCCGCCCCCAGAGTGGATCGTCAAAGACCTGCTCCCTAAGGCCGAGTTGGCCGTGGTGTACGGAGAGAGCGGCAGCGGCAAGACGTTCTGGGTGCTCGATCTGGTGATGGCTATCGCTCGCGGCGTACCTTGGCGCGACACTAAGACCACTCCGGGCACCGTGGCCTACATAGCGGCGGAGGGTGCCGGCGGTTTCAAGAGCCGGATCAAGGCCTACGCTCAGCAGCACCTCGGTGAGGGCGAGCCCCTCTCTCTGGTGCCCCTGCACGTCCTGGGCGACTCTCCGAGCTTCATCGAGGATCGTTCGATGAACGACCTGCGGGCGGCGACTAAGAGCCTAGGCAAGCTGTCCGTGATCGTGGTGGACACCTACGCGAGCGTGATGCCCGGCGGCAACGAGAACAGCGGCGAGGATGCCGGTAAGGTCGTCCACCGCTGCAAGGTGCTGCATCGCGAGACCGGCGCGCTGGTTATCCTCATCCATCACTCGGGTAAGGACACGAGCAAAGGTGCCAGGGGTTGGTCGGGGCTGCGTGCTGCCGCCGATGCCGAGATCGAGATCACGCGCGCCGGCACACTGCGCACGGCGACGATCACCAAGCTGAAGGATGGGGACGATGTAGACAAAAATTTCGGCTTTGAACTGACCACGGTCACGCTCGAGCAAGAAGGCCACGACCCAGTCACTAGCTGCTACGTCGGGCACAACGGCACCTCGACGGGCGATGTGCAAGAGGCGAATATCAAGAAGCGTAAGGGTGACGGCACCCCTTCTCTGAAGCATGTGATAAGGGCCGGAGCGCAAGAAATACTTGGGCTAGCGGGCAGCTTGCCGGAGATGACGTTCTTCGACGACCTGGAAAAAGAGACAAAGCTCACCCTCGAGGAAGTAAGGCGCGGGGTAGACTTGATGGAAAAGGCAGGAGAGATCATCCGTGGTGGTGGGAGATTCTCCTGGCCTGCGCCGCTAGACTAGACCGCCGCCCTCTTCTGCCTCTCTGGTGGCGAAGACAAACGTCCAGGTGCTGGCGTGCTTGGTAGCACCAGGGGCTGCCCCCGCGGCCTTCGATGCGGCTAGAATTTGGGTCTGGACCTCTTTGCCCATCCTCTTGTACGCCGGGAGCGCCCTCTCGTACTCTCTACTCACCAGTGCGTGCTCTCTGCTCGAGTACGTTACTTGACTCGCGCCCCCAACTTTATCGCGGCGGTCTTCTACCCTGAACACGCTGTTAGGTGCCTTCTCGTATATACCTTCAGCATCGTACGAAGCTGGGTCGCACTCTGGGCGTTCGTATGCCGGTGTGGGACCCTCCTTCAGCGGCGCGGCCTTTGGGGGCGGGGGGCGCGAGCTTTCTACTGCCGCCACCCTAGACACCAGTTCGCCGACTGCCGCCACAAAGGCCTTGTACTTGCGCGGGGGTATCACGTTTGTGCCACTCTCCCACCTGGAGTACGTGATCCGGTGAACGCCTATTTTTGCCGCGGCTTCGGCCTGCGTTAAACCCGCATCAATTCGCAGGTGGTACAACGTGTAGTTTTTTGATGCCGTTGTCATTTTATAACTCCTTGATTATTAAAAGGAAAAAACGCTACATCGCCTTCAGAAACCATGCTACATTTGTAACACGATGTAGCATTCGTGTAGTGTAGCGTTTAGGTAGTAGTTATGCAACATCTAAGTAGCGTTTGTGTAGCTTTCGTGTAGCTTTCGTGTAGCGCGCCGGTCTTCTCGATGATGATGTAGTGTAGCGTGGGGAGATGGTTCCTACCATCCCCCCGCTCATACTACATCTCAGAGACCCCACTTTTCCAAAGACAACCCAAACCCCAATCTGCAAATTTTTACACGTTCGCTGCCGTAGCGATTTGCGGGTCGAGGCCGCGCCCCGTCGAGGTTGTTAGGGGTTTGACAACCCACGCTCTCGGGGGTAGTGTCCTGCGCACCAACCACGCAAGGAGAACCACCATGGCGCATTTGAATTGCAAGCACCCTGAGAAGCACGGCAAGACTGCCGCCCCTGCTGAGCCCAAGTCTGTTGAACCCAAGGCGCCGATCCCGGCCAAGAAGTCGCTAAGTAAGCGCGTCGTAGACTTGGTCAAGGGGCTGTGATGCTCGGCTCTAAAATTCTGTTGGCGGTGCCGGCTGCGGTCTTGGTGTTGGCTGTCTCGGCGATGGTTGATGTTCCGTGGCTCCAGGCCCTGGTGCTCGTCGTAGGCGTACCAGTGTACCTGTGGTGCTGGTACGAATTGCTCGACCACGTAGACAAGCAGCGGCACTGATGGCCGAAGACCTGATCGGGCAAGACCCGACCAAGGTAGACGAGCTGGGCCTCAGCTACCGTGAGCGGATGTTTGTGGAGGACTACTCGGCACGCCGGCACCCAACCCGCTCGGCGGTGATGGCGGGCTACCCCAAGGAAGCGGCGGCCGAGATCACCACCGTGCTGCTGTTCAAGCCCCACGTGAAGAAGGCGATCGAGATCATCAGCGCCCAGCGCGAGCGGAGGATCGCGGTTACGGTCGAGAACGTGGTGCGCGAGTACGCCAGGATTGCGTTCTTTGACCCCCGCATGCTGTTTGACGAGCAGGGCAGCCCCATACCTATCCACGAGCTGGACGACGCGACAGCGGCAGCCTTGGCTGGTTTTGAGGTGGATGAGATCGAGGTCAACGGTGCCATCACCCAACGCAAGTACAAGTACAAGCTCTCGACCAAGTTGCCTGCTCTTGAGGCCCTAGGCAAGAGTCTCGGCCTGTTCATCGAGCGGCTTGAGGTAACCGGCAAGGACGGGGTGCCTTTGCTGCCTGATATGTCCGACAACGAGAAGGCTCGACGCATAGCGTTTATGCTGGCGAATGCGCTGCGAGAGAGCGATGCCGGGAGATTGGTTGACATCCTCCCGGACTGAGCGTATATCGTTGGCCATCCGGCCTAGCGTCGGACACCCTTTAAACAACAAGCATGCATTTCCAGCATAAAGGAGAATATTTTGTCACGCATACTCACGTCATTGCACGGCAAGCTGGTCGGCCTCAATTCCAAAGCACAAATACAATGTGGTAAAGGCTTCCGCTCGGGCGAGCACGGCTCTCACCGTACGCATGGTTCGCCGTCCACCGTCGAGTTCTGGGACGACTTCGTTGGCGACGTTATCAAAGATCAGTGGAACGTAGTCGAAGGTACTGACTCGGCAACCTCGGACGCGGCCATCTTGGCAGGTGGCATCGGCGGCGTGTTGCGCGTCACCACAGGCGACGCAGGCACCGGCCTCGCTGCCGACATGATCCAACTGACACAGTCTCTGCAATGGCAAGCCAGTAATGGCGGCCTAGCGATTGAGGCCCGCCTCAAACTCTCTGCAATTACGACCTGCTACGCGTTCATCGGCTTCACTGACTTGGTGACGCTTGAGGCACCTATCGAGTCCGCGGCCTCCGCGGACACGTTCACGAGTACCGCGTCCGACGCTGTGGGCTTCCTGTTCGACACGCGCATGAGTACCAACACTTGGTGGTTGACCGGTGTGGCCGCGAACGTTGACGCGACGCATGTAAGCTCAGGCTTTGCCCCAGTCGCCGGTACCTACGCCACTTTTCGCGTCGAAGTCAGCGCCGCCGGTGTCGCCACGTTCTTCTACAACGGCGTGCAGGTTGGCGCGGCTCTGAGCGGTGCTGTGACTGCGGCGACCGATCTGACGCCTACGATCAACGTCAGCAAGACCTCAGTGGCCGCGTCGATGACGATGGACATCGACTACGTGCACGTTAGCCAAGACAGATAGGTTATGCCGCGTTACTTTGGCAAAGTGTGCGTAAAGCATCCTGCGCTGCGCGGCGAACGTGCAGCGTCAGGGTGTGTTGGGTGCGCATACGAGGCATCTAGAAAGTACGCAGAGCGAAGAGCAATAAGTACTGGCCGGGTATGCCGGTCTTGCTAGGAGAATACGCATGAGCAGCATTCCTAAGATCGGCCATTCCAGCAACACCAAGCGGGCGTTCTTGCTCTCGTCTGCCACCGGCGCCGCGCTGGTGGCAGCAGCAGGTGCGGGCCTCAAGATTCGAGTCACCAGTCTGTCCGTCGTGGCGTCGGCGGCCGTGAGCTTCAGCCTCGCCTCGGCGGCTACCGCAATCAGTTCGGCCAAGCCTCTAGCCGCGAACGGCGGCCTGGTGCTGCCGCTGAACGAGTTCGGCTGGTACGAGACCGCAGCCAACGAGGCGTTGAATATCACGCTCGGGGCCGCGCTCGCCGTGGCCGTCGATATAACCTACGTGATCGTTACATGATGTTCGGCATAGACTTCAGCAAATTCTTCGACAAGAAGGGCAACGGCGTTAAGGTCGAAGCCGTCTCCAACCCCCGCGACCCTGTTGGCAAGAAGGCGGCCATTAAAATGCTAACCACCGCACAACCATGGCCTCGGTAACCCTCACCCGCACTTTCGAATGCACCGCGCAGAATCACATCGTCATCGCTGTGACCGGCGATGTAGCCTACACCTATCATGGGACGCTGGATGATATTCTCGAACCTGTTACTGAAGATGAAAAGGATGCGTTCGTGAAAGTGCTATTGCGTATTGCCAAGATAGGGCGCACCAAGGCGCAAGTAAGAACTGCGCTTGGTGCTGGCTACACGGTCACGATATGAGCCTAGTCGATATTCCGGGCGGTGAACTTTGGCCCCATCCGTCAAGTGCCATCAATACCGCCCTATCCTCCAGCACGATAACCATTGATGCCGCTGATGAGCGATCGGGGTTGGTTTTCCAGTCCCCAAAAGCTGGGGATATTAATACGCTCAAATTCCGTACCGGCACGGTCACGACTGGCGCAACGGTAACGGTTGGTCTCTATTCTATCGACACAAACGGCGATCCCGACATAGCGGCGGGGGCGCTGGGAACGACAACGCTGGTAGTCGCAGCGGCAGATGACGATAAATGGCTTTCTGTTACGCTTGGGACTCCGGTAACAGTAACGCTAGGCCAGATTTTATCGATGGTGGTCAGCAATCCTAGCGCATCGCCGGGTAGTATGCTAATTGCGACTACGGGGAGTGGTCGGGATGCCTCATGGGCAAATGAATTCCCGTATGGCGATTCATACACCACTGTCTGGGCGAAAACAGGTTTACAGCGCCCCTTCATGTCGATCGGCTACACCGGCGGGGGAGGTACATACCCATGCTGGATTCGCGGCCCGTTTTTCCCTGGCAACGGCGCAACTTTATTTACTGCGCAAGCATTTAATAGCGGCAGTTCACCAATAGAATACGGAAACATTTTCACCCCTAATCGAGATTTGAGAGTATGCGGCGCGTGGGCCTATATGCTGCACGGCACGACAGCGGATCATTATTTCAAATTTTACAGCGCCCCCACCGGTACGCCGGTAGCAGAAGCAACTACTCCGCTGATTGATGGCGCGTTCTCATCAAACACAAGTGGAGGTATTCACTTATGGCGCTTCACGACTACTGTTGTCTTGGCCGCCGGCACGAAATACGCATACACAGTCCTGCCCAATACTGTAAACAATGTGACGCTTTACAAAACCGTAGCCAATGCTGCTGCGGATATGGCTAATATCGAGGGCGGCTCTGATATGTACGGTTGTTCCCGTAACAGCGGTGGTGGTGCGTTCACCGAATTAACTACTACCCGCTATGTGATGGGTTTGTGGATCGACCAAGGGGATGATGGCCTCGGCGGAAGCCGTTCTAACTTTCAGATAGGAATATAAAATGGTTGCCCCATACAATCCCCCAGTAAAAGCCGAAGATTTCATCACAGCAATCTTTCTGAGCGAAGCTGTAAACCCTACCAACTTTAAACTCACACCTACCATCGCGGCGGGGGATTTCCAGGTGTCGAAGGATTTCGGTGCTTTTGCGAATCTAACCACGATCCCTGCCGAAACGCCTGCCGGATCGGGACAAGTAAAAATCACATTATCCGCCACAGAGATGACCGCTGACAATGTAACAGTGCGATGGATTGACCAAACTGCGACTAAAGAGTGGGCGGATGGGGCGGTAACGATTCCAACCACGGCCTAAATAATGGCAAATTTTAAGATATTTTTTGGGCGAGTGCCGAGTGCGGGGGGTGGTGTAACCGCCGCTTTAACTGGTCAAGGCATTACGGTTGCGCAAGGCTCGTTATCTGCAGCAGTAGAATCGGCACTAACCGGCCAAGCGATAGCAATAGCGCAGGGTACGGTAACAGTAGAGTCAGGTGTAACAGCCGCGCTGACAGGCCAAGCCGTAACCGTAGCTCAAGGTAGTGTTTTATCTGATGTCAGTGCATCCCTGACCGGGCAAAGCATTACAGTTGCTCAAGGTGTGGTTTCAATATTCGCGGAAACTGCCGCAACTGGTGGGGGGGGTGGAGTAGGTCGCGGCGGCAAGAAAGCTAAATATAAGACAAAAAAACAACATGTATGGTTAGTCGAGATTGACGACAAAGAATATGAAGTCGATGACTTAGAAGAAATCCATCCTATCGTTGCCAAGAAACTAGCAAAAGGCAAAGTTCCTGAAGTTAAAGCAAAACCGATTGTAGATAGCCCGCGCCAAGTCGCTGAGGTCTATACACAGCAGGCTTGGTTAACTCAATACGTTCCAATCCCAACTTATGAAAAACGGATGAATTTTGTTGATATTCTGCCGTACATCATAGCCATGCAGGAGATGGAAGAAGAGGAAACATTACTGCTTTTGGCAGCTTAAATTATGAGCAATCTACTTGAAGAAGCACAAAAGGGCAGGGAAGCCGAGCAACTGATCGAGCATCCCGTATACAAGGAAGCCTTCGCCAATGTCCGGGCAGGGATTATCAACGCCTGGGCAGAAGCGCCGCTAAGAGATAAAGAAGGCGCACACGAGCTTAAATTGATGCTCAAGCTGCTTACAGATGTGGAAATGAATATCAAGCGGGTGGTCGATACCGGAAAGATGGCGACCATCCAATTAGAGAGAGAACAGAAAGTGGCAGATTTCAAGGCAAAGAATAAGTTTGCCTAAGAATTCCCCGTGTATCGGGTTGTAGTACAGCCGCTCAAGTAGCGGCTTTTTTATTGGAGAATGAGCATGGCTAATCTAGTCGATTTGGCAGAAGCCCCTCAATCCGTCGATGACGCACTTGATTCTTATGTCGATGGGATTATGGGTGATGCACCTGAAGAGGTAAGCAAAACCGATGAAGTCGAAGCGGCAAACGAAGAAGAGGGCGAAGAGGGCGAAGGTGAACCGGAGGCCGAGGTTGAGGAAGAAAAGACCGAGGAAACGCCTGAATACATCACCATCCGGGCAAATGGGAAAGACGTAGAGCTTACCTATGACGAAGTGATCGAGCACGCCCAAAAGGGCCTGGATTACTACAAGAAAACAACCGAGCTTGCAGAACAGCGCAAGACATTTGAAACCCAAGCGCAGCAAATGCAGCAAAAAGTGCAAATGCAAAGTGCGCTAATTGAAGATTTGGCGGGTTTGAAAGCCTTAGACAGTCAGTTGGAAAGTTATTCACAAGTTAATTGGGATGCGTGGCAAGACCAAGACCCCGTTGAGGCAATCAAGGGCTGGCGGCGTTTCCAAGAGATTCAGAATAGTCGTCAACAGAAAGTCTCGGAGATTTCAAACAAGCAGCAGTACATGACTCAGCAACATGAGGCCGCAAGAACGCAAGCAAGTGAACGCGGGGCCGCACAGGTAAAAGAGGCAATCAGAGGTTGGACGCCAGAACGGGCGCAGGAGTTAATCAAAACCGGTGTTGAGACCTATGGATTCACATCCGACGAAATGGTTAATTTGATGCGATACGTTGAAGACCCGCGAATGGTCGTCGTGCTAAATGACGCAGCGAAATGGCGCGAGCTTCAATCCAAAAAACCCAACATTGCCAAAAAAGCAGCCGAAGCACCGAGGATCATTAAGCCTGGGAATCCTCCCAAGATTGATGAAAAAACAGAACGCGCAACGGCATTCAAAAAAATGGCTCAAGCAAAGACCAAACAAACACGCGAGAAAATCGCAGACGGGTTGCTTGACCGATTTATTTAAAGGAAATCTATCATGGCACTAGTAGCCGGTACTACCCACACTTACAACCAAGCGGGGCTGCGCGAGGATTTGTACGATGTAATTAGCAATATCAGCCCGATGGAAACCCCGTTCCAAACGGGTATTGAAAAACGCGGCGCCAAAGCACGACTGCACGAATGGCTGACTGATACCCTGGCTGCCGCTGCCGAGAATCAACAGCTTGAAGGCGATGACGCTTCGTTTGCTACTGCGGTAACCGTTACCAGGATGGCGAACAACACGCAGATTTTGCGTAAGACGTTCCTGGTATCCGGTACGTTGGATGCTGTGGATAAAGCGGGCCGTAAGTCTGAAATCAAGTATCAACTGATGAAGGCCGGCAAAGAAGTCATCCGTGACTTGGAAAACGCCCTGACCAGCAAGCAAACCGGCTCCGCTGGTGGTATCGCAACTGCTCGCCAAATGATCGGCGCGGAAGCGTTTATTCCGACCACGGATAACGGCGGTAACGGTGTCCGCATGTCTGACTTGGGTTCAACCACTTCCTACGGTGGCACTCATCTGGTGACAGACGGCACGGACGTTGCGCTTACTTCCACCAAACTGTTGAATGCGATTCAACTGGCTTGGACAGATGGCGGCAATATTGACGTTATCATGACCAACACCGGCCCGCGTGCTCGTGTCCGCACCTTCGGCAATCTGGCAACTAACCAGATTCAACTGAATAAGAGCGGCGAGTCTGCAAAGCTGATCGACGGCGTGGAAATCTACGTTACCGACTACGGCAAGCACAAGCTGGTGCTGAATCGTTTTGTTCGTAACAAGACGGCGTTGGTGTTGGATATGTCCACCTGGGCGATGGCTACTTTACGCCCGATGGAAACCACCACGCTTGCCAAAACTGGTGATGCAGAAAAACGCATGGTCACGATGGAAAGCACCTTGGTCTGCATGAACCCGGATGCTAACTCCAAGGTATGTGACGCATCGAGCTAAACAAATTAGGGGGTGCTTCGGCACTCCCTTTTTTATGGAGGTAACTTGAACAAGAGATTGCTGGAATCAGCTAATGGCCGAAATGTTTGGATGGAAGAGAAGGACGATAAACTCTTTATTCATACTGAAAGCGATGTATCCGCATCATTGGAATATGCGAAACAACGCAGAAACGAAGTAAGCCAGAAGTCGTATAAATCCGGGCTTCGTAAAAAGAATATGGTTCTAGTAGGTTCATGGCCGAATGAAATCATTTTGAAGGCGAAAGCCGAGACGGGGAAAGACTTATTTTCTGCTGACCCGGATATGTTCGAGGCGGCATGTAAAGAACTGGAAACGAACTACAGCGCATTCAAATACATCCCAGGAAAATACTTTTAATGTTTGAGCAAACCCTGAAGGATGAAAGAAACGAAACGCTTTCGATGCTTGAAAGACTTTCACAAGAACGAAATATCGAGAAGCTGGAAAAGATTACCAGGACAATGCTACGGGAGAATATCAACGATCCCGCCGCGTTGTACTACATGGCGAAGTCGTATATCTACCAGAACAAGGAAGAAATAGCCGCGACACTTTTACAAAAGGTAGCCGCATTCAAACCGAATAGTCCTCATATCTATGAACTGTTAGCGAGTGCATTCGATGGAATGTATATGTACGATGAAGCTATCGCCTGCTATGAAAAGGCGATTGAACTGGAAGAACAGAAGCCGAAGGAATCAAGAAAGCCTGATGAGATGCGGGCTATGTCTGCGTTGTATGGTTCGATAGCGTCAAGTTATGTTGGAATTACCAAACCTTACACAGCGATTGAGTATTGCAATAAGGGGCTTGAGTACGAGCCTAAATCCAAGATTTGCCGCGCCAATAAAGGCATCGCCAATATGGCAATTGGTAATTGGGCCGAAGGATGGCAAGGCTACGATTTGTTGCTAGGTGAGCCCGGAACAAAGCGCAAGATCATCAAGTATGGTGGCGCCGATAGTATGGAACGTTGGGATGGGTCAGACATTGATTGTCTGGTGACCTACGCTGAACAAGGTATCGGTGATTCAATCATGTTTGCATCATGCCTTGAAGACACTCAGAAACGTGTGAAGAAAATCGTCATCGACTGCGACAAGAAATTGGAAGGGCTGTTTAAGCGCTCTTTTCCTGATTGCGATGTGTACGGTACAAGACATGATCCGGCCCCGGAATGGCCTAGCAAATACGGGGTAGATGCTTCAATAGCGATGGGTTCGCTTCCAGGATTATTTCGTTTAAGCAAAGAATCTTTCCCTAAAAAACCCTATTTAAAAGCTGATCCCGAAAGACGGATAATGTACCGGGCTTTGATGAATTCCTGGGGCAAACGGCCTAAAATAGGCATTAGTTGGACTGGTGGAAATATCTACGGCGGGTTTCGTAGATTGGAATTAGACCGGCTTAAACAGCTAGTCGAGGCCTTCCCGAATGTGGATTGGGTGAGTTTGCAGTACAAAAAAACGCCAACTTATGGTTTGCCGATTCACGTTGTATCTGCTGCCGAAAGCCAGGATTATGAAGATACCGCCGCCTTGGTGGAAGAGTTGGATTTGATTATTTCCGTTCCGCAAGCCGTGGTTCATTTAGCAGGGGCATTAGGGAAAAAATGCTGGTGTCTAGTCCCCGACCAAGTGAGATGGATTTACGGCATTGAAGGTGAAAAGCATAGCTGGTATGAATCGGTAAGGCTGTATCGAAATTGGGATAGCGAAATCGAACAAGTAATTCGTGATTTGAGTTTGAGGTATCCGACTTGAAAATCTTTGGCATTGATTACGACCAGACTTATTCAGATGACCCGGAATTATTCGACGCTTTCATTAAGATCGCAAGGAGCCGAGGCCATCATGTTGTAATTGTCACATTCAGAGAAGAAACACAGCCGATAAATGTCGAAGGAATAGAAATTTTCTACACAGCAGGCAAACACAAAGCTCCCTATATGCGATCAATAGGATATGAACCAGATATTTGGATTGATGATTACCCAGAACTAATAGGCGACACGAGGGGTAGAGATGCGCTTTGAACACAAGACAGGGGCGGTGTCTTATCTATCCAGCGGCATGTTATCCATAAACGAAGGGGGCACACCAATAAATATACATATTGTATGGAAAAGATATTTTTTCGTTTATGTGTATTTTTTTGGGAAAAGATTTAGCAGGTTGTTTAACTATGCACCCTAAAAACATGATGGCGATGGCAAAGATTCAAATTACACCGGGCGATTTAGCCGACAGAATTTCAATTCTTGAAATCAAGAAGGAAAAATCATTCTGCGATGAAGTGGAATTGGAAGAATTGATGGAGCAATGGAAATTGCTCGGCGTCGGGCGCAGTTATATCAATGACATGAAGGCGATCAATCTTGAGGGCTGGGGTACAGTAGAGCGCATTTATGAAATGTTCGATGAAATGCATTGCGTTTCAGTCGATAAAAATGAATGCTTCAATGTTTGTCGAACGGCCCACATGAATAACAAAATGCGAGTAACGTTTAAAAACTACATAAATAAGTGTTTAGGTGTTGATCGCCAGGAGATAAAAACGTGGACGCCTTCTACGATCTAGCCAAGTCTCCGGTAACGCATGATTTTCTGAACTGGCTAGTAAGAGTAGAACAAGAACGGATCAAAAGCGGCGCAGAAACGCTACAGATTCGCTTTGTACGGGGCCGGAGATATTTTTCCTACCGAGATTACCTATACAGCGATGAACGTCGAGACAGGCGCGTGTATGAGCTTCTATTCCCCCTTGCGAGACTACTTCCAAGCGTTACCGATGTTTGCATGGCGGATGAAGGGGGGCAGACGCTTTCATACAAGAATTTCTCTGTACCGCAAAAGCCAGTATTAAAAGCCAACGCAATAGACCGCTCGGCAGTGGCACACTTTCTGAGTGAATTCGAGAATCCGGTTACGCTCACAATTAGGCAAACGGATTTTGAACACGCAAGAAATACGAATAACGAAGAATGGGGCAAGGTGTTGGAGTGGCTCATTAAGCATGATTGTTCGCCTATCGTCATTCCAGATATGGAAAGCGAATTAACTGGAAGATTGACCGGGCTTGAGCAGGATTTTATTCATTACCCTGCCGCCGCATTTAGTCCTGGTATTCGGTTGGCTCTCTACGAACTATCAACGCTTAACCTGATGACCACTGGCGGCCCGATGGTGCTGGCTTTGTTCTCAGACGTTCCTATGATGGCGTTCAAGCTGATTGTAGATGGGATTAACTGCTGTACGCCTCAACACATGATAAATAGCGCAATGTCTCCAAATGATGATTGGGGTGATCGGAAAAAACTCTATTGGGAAGATGACACAGCGATCAACGTCATTGAACGACTTGTCGCGGAGTTGCCAAAATTCAAATCATTAGCAAGCGCCGTGGAAGTAACAGACGTGTTTAGTCTTAACCCTGAAAAACTGATTGCAGCGATGGAGAAAGCGCAAGCATGATTAATCTGTATTACGGCTTCGATCCTAGAGAATCAATCGGCGCTCACGTTTTTCAGCATTCAGTATTAACCCGCTCAAGTCTTCCGGTTTCCTTCATACCTTTGCATTTGGATAACATGCGAAAGTTTTATGAAGAGTGGCATACGGATGGAACGAACAACTTTATCTATTCTCGTTTCCTGATCCCTTACCTTCAGGGCTATCAAGGCTGGGCTTTGTTTATGGACGGGGCCGACATGCTTTGTCTGGATGATATAGCCGAGCTATGGGCTTTGCGTGATCCTTACGGGAAAGCGGTGCAGGTTGTAAAGCATGACTATACGACCAGTTCCAAGCGTAAATATATCGGCACTGAGATGGAAGCCGATAACGAGGACTATGAACGCAAGAATTGGAGCAGCGTGATGCTGATTAACTGCGCACACTTTGCTTGGCGCCAAGTTACGCCAGATTTTGTGCAACGATCTTCCGGCTCTATTCTTCATCGTTTCGCGTTTATGGTAGATGACGAAATCGGGGAATTGCCGAAAGAATGGAATCACATTGTTACCGAGCAAGCCCCTAATCCTGATGCCAAACTGATTCACTATTCGTTAGGCATCCCCGGATTTAAACATTATTCGCATTGCGAGTTTAGTGATTCTTGGTTTAACGAACGCGCTGCGCTGGAATGGAGTTCTCCCGAATGAGTATTACCGCCCGCATTGACCACACCACGGAGATTCAATCCGAATACCAAGCTACGTATCTGCCCGCGCCCAAGTCGGTCAAGATTGAGCTAACCAACAAGTGCAATTTGCGCTGCTCTTTTTGTTCACACGGCAGCTTGTCCACCTCCAATGAAACGATGGATTGGCCGCTGTACAAACGGTTGGTGGATGAAATGGCGCAAGCCGGGGTAGAAGAATTGGGTCTGTTCTACATCGGCGAAAGTATGGCCGTACCCTGGTTAGCTGATGCGATTTCGTATGCCAAGCATTCAGGCATTCGATACATTTTTCTGACTACGAACGGAACGCTGGCTAGCCCGGAGCGCGTTGAGCCATTGATGCGCGCCGGATTGGATAGCCTGAAGTTTAGCTTCAACTCCGCCACGGCTGAACAGTTTCACAAAGTGACACGCGCTTCGCCTCGGCTCTACGACAAGGCGATTGAAAATATCAAAGCCGTGCGTAAAGTTCGTGATGCAAACAACTACACCACCCGGCTATACGCTTCCAGCATCCGCTATGACGGAGAGCAGCAAAGATTGATGGAAGACGCAGTGGCCGGGATTCGTCCTTCACTGGACGAGCACTACTGGTTGCCGCTGTATTCATTCGGCGCACAAGCGGTCGATCGTGAAAAAGAGATGGACTGGATTCCTGGCGCTGGCAACCAAGGCCGACTGGATGCAATGCGTCAACCGTTGCCGTGCTGGGCCGGATTCAAGGAAGGCCATATTACGGTGGACGGCAAAATGAGTTTTTGCTGCTTTGACGCGGATGAGAAGTGGATCATGGCCGACCTGAAGCAAGTCAGCTTTATGGATGGCTGGAACAGCGAAGCCTATCAAGCCCTGCGCGCAAAACACTTGGCGCTTGATGTGCATGGCACCGCGTGCGCTGATTGCATCTATGGAAAACAAGAGATCCAAAACGCCGCTTAAAATGGAGTTCCACCGATGAGCCTAGACACATACACGAACCTAAAATCCTCGATCTCTGGCTGGCTCCACCGTGACGACTTAACAAGCCAATTGGATGACTTTATCGCGCTTGCGGAAGAGATGATCTGGCATGAATTGCGGGTTAAGGAAATGGAAGCCGACACAACGGTTACGCTTTCGACTTCAGCCCGCACCGTAGCCTTGCCTACCAATCCATTAACGATCCGGCGCATTTACCTCAATGCCAATCCTATCGTTCATCTAAAGCCCATGAGTACCACGCAGATAGACGAGAATTACCAATCTACTGCCGGCAAGCCAAAGTATTACGCGGTGATCGGGTCAAGCCTTCAGTTTGAACGCATGCCTGACAGTACTTATGACTTGTATGTGAACTACTACAAGAAGCTAACCGCCCTATCGAGCACGAATTCAACAAACGACATTCTGACTTACTATCCCAGCATTTATCTATATGGATGCTGTTTGGCGGGTGCTATCTATATCAACGACGATGCCCAAGCGACCAAGTTTAAAGGCTTGTTTGATGAAGCTATTGCCAAGGCTAACAGCCAGACGAACAAAGGTAAGTATGGCCCTGGCTTGGCTGTGAGGGCGGCTTAATGTTCGTACCATTAAACGCATGGGCACCGGATGAAGACCCAACCATCCCCGGAATCATTACCGACTGCACCAACCTAGTACCTTCTAAACGCGGCTATAAATCCGCGCCTACCGGATCGGTGACAGGTCTACCGGCTTTGGCTGCTGAGTGCCGTGGTGCGGCGATGGTGACCAAGATCGACGGCACCAATATCCTGTATGCCGGTACTCAGACAAAGATTTACAAAGCCGGGGTTACAAGCTGGACGGATGTAAGTCGGATAACCAGCGATTACACCGGAAGCTCATCGAGCAAATGGTGTTTTGCTCAGCAGGGGAATATTACTTTCGCGGTACAGAAAACCGATATAAGCCAGTTCTTTGGAGCGGCGGCGACAGACTTTGCAGACTTGGCCGCAATGCCGAAAGCGAATCTGGTCGAGACGTGGGGGAACTTTGTTGTTGTCGCTGATTACAATAATGGAACCGACACCCCGGACGGATATGCAACTTCCGCTATTGCAGACTATACGAATTGGACGGCATCGGTAACTACTCAATGCGTATATGGCCGATTGTACGACACGCCAGGGGGGTGTACGGGGCTGAAAGCGATCGGTGACTATCTTTGCGTATTCAAGAAAAGATCGTTCTACCTGGGGCGCTATGTGGGCTCTCCATCGGTTATCGAATTCAGTTTGATTTCTTCGATCATTGGCGCTGTGTCGCAAGAATCTATTGTTCGAGTAGGACAGATTCTCTACTTTGTGGGTGATGATAATATTTGGGCATTTGATACCGCCTCTACCACACCTATCGGTGAACCGATCCGTTCTTTCTTTAACGGCGATTGCAATAACTTGTATCGGAATCTGACCAAAGGCCAGCATGACCGCATTAACGGAATAGTTTATTGGTTTTATGCTCGTTCCCCTTCAGTAACCACTAATGCGTTTATAGCCTATAACCACCGCACAAATAAATGGGGTAAGGGGACGGTATCAGTCGAAGCGACTACCGAGTATATTGTTCCGGCTTCAGACTACGACACATTAAACGCCGCTTATACCACTTACGACGCTTTCCCTTCTGGGTCGTATGACTCAATTAGTCAGTCAGGTGATTCGCCATTACCGGCTTACTTTGATACCTCGCATCAAATTAGAACTTTCACCGGGTCGAATTCTACATACGAATTAGTTACTGGTGATTATGGTATGGACGGGGAAATATCTTTAGTGCAAAGAGTTCGACCAAGATATCAGGCTAACCCTACTAGCTCTACGCTTACTAACTACTATAAAGACAATAAAGGTTCTGCTCTGACTGTTGGGGTATCGACAACCGAGAGTAGCGGGAAATATGATTTGCTTCGTGCAGCGAGATGGCATCGAGCTAAGTTAGCCGGTAGCGGGGATATGGAAATATCTGGCTTAGACATTACCGCTAAGAACGCGGGTAGAGAATGAAGCTAAGAGGCAATCCGAATTTCCCGGCTGAGATAATCGCGCTGGCTAGGGAACTGGGTATCTTGTGGCGCGAGTTGGTACGGCGTGTAGATTCACCGCAAGAGGGATTAGTCTTAACCGATGGCGTGACCGTTCCCAATACCGTAGATGGGCAAGCAACGATTTACATTGATACCGCCGATGGGTCATTAAAAATTAAGTTTGGTGGCGGAACTGTAAAGACGATAACCACTGATCCATGAAACTTTCAATTGTTCAGCCTCAGTTCATTGATTTTGCATGGCGTGATGGGGCAAGTTGTTTAGCTGAAGCGTTGGAAGGATTTAGCGAAATCACCGGCGATCAACTCAAGATGATTTTATCAAGGGGTGAGCGTACTCTGGTTAGATTAGATGATGCCGACAAAATAGCCGGGTGGGGGTGTTACAAGGTAGATCAACTTCCCAACCTACGAGCCTTACACATTACAGACCTAGTATCGCACAATAACGAATTCCACAGATTCTTTGAAGAAATGAAAGTGATTGCTAGGGCTTTAGGATGCAGCGAAATTAGATGTTCCTGCAAGCCTGCTCAAGCTCGACTGTTCAAACGCACGAATGATTTTGAAGAAGTTTACACGACTCTTAGGGTCTGTCTTTAAGGTGAAAATATGAAAATAAAACCAAAGTTAGAAATGGGCGGTGGTGGTAGCAGCGGCGGTGGTGGCACTTCCACGACTACGCAAGAAATCCCCGCCGAATTAAAGCCATTAGCCTCGGCTTATACCACCAAAGCTATTAACCTAAGCGATCAGCCCTACAACCCATTCCAAGGCCAACGCTATACCGACTTGAATCCTACACAGGAACAAGGCATCGGGATGGTGCAGAACCGGGCTTTGAGCGGGTCACAAACCAACGCTAATGCCGAAACCGCGTTAAATCAATTCATCCAGGGCGGGGCTACAAATCCTTACCTAGACGCAACTTATGACCGTGCAGCAGGCAAAGTATCTGGAAGCGTGAACAGCCAATTTAATAAACCTGGGGCATTTGGTGGAACAGCCCATCAGCAAGTTTTAGGTGACACGCTAGGCGGCATGGCAACCGATCTATACGGCGGCGCTTATGCTCAAGATCGGGCCAACCAGATGCAAGCAATTGGCATGGCTCCTCAGTTTGGGAACTTGGCTTATCAAGATGCAAGCCAGCTTTTGAACGTCGGCCAGATTGAACAAGATCAAGCGCAAAAAGGGCTTGATTTTGGTTATCAACAATTCCAAGAACAAGAGAATGACCCTTACAAGAAGTTGGCTGCGATGGCTGCTGTCTTTGGCTCTAATCTTGGCGGGACTTCTAAAACAGAAAGCAGCCAACAATCAGGTGGGGGAGGTAAATAATTATGTTCGGAATCGACGATGCGATTTTATGGCCGATGGTGTTTGGCGCATTAACAGGCGGGGCAACCAGTAAAGACCCGTTAAAGGGCGCTCTTATAGGTGGTGGGTTAGGGGCGGCTGGTGGCGGGCTTCTAGGTGGGGCTGGTGAAGCTACGGCAGGCGGTACACTATTGGGGGTTAATCCTGCCGCTGCTGCCCCTGGCTTTAATGCCAGTGGGTTCCTAGGCTCTTCTCCCGCTGTTCAAGCATCTCAAGGCTTGCTAGGCGCCGCTCCGCTTACCCAATCAGCCGCCCCCGTTGTTGACATGGGGGCGTCTGCCGGTCTATTAGATAAAGCTAATTTTGCAACTGGTAACGCCTTCTCTCCCGGTGGTCTGGTAGAAAAAGCTAATCAAGTCGCCAAGCCAGTAGGTACGGCTATGAGCGTAGCGAATATGTTCACTCCTCCACCCGAGCAACCCACGCCGATTACTCCATCCCCGTTCACGCAACAGAATCAGACGGGGCCACAAGCGGGTCTTCAAAACGTTGTCGCCGGTACGCAGCAAATGGATTTCCAGCAACAGCAGAAAGACGCGCTGGAACGAGCGAAGCGTAAACGTCAAATAGCCGGAATCGGAATGTACTAGGAGGAAATATGGCTAATGGCTTGCTTGATTTTTTACAAACCCCGGCGGGAACGGGACTCTTATCTGCCGTGGCCGGAGGTATGGCTGGTGCTCGCCGTGGCACGCCATGGAACAACGCAGGCCGCGCAGGTCTAGCTGGTCTAACTGGCTATGCTCAAGCCCAGGACGATATTTTGCGCAAGCAGGAACAGGATTACCAGAAACAGTTTCGGCAAATGCAAATGGACAAGATGCAATCCGACCTCGCAACTGCGCAAGCGGCTAAAGAGTGGAAAACCGGCTTGCCGGGAATGTTGGAACAATCTCGTCCCAAGGTCGAAGGATTCAAGCCTGATACGTTCGATGAAACAGACAATCCGTTCGGACAGATGGCTAACGTTACTCCTGGCAACCCGCAAGCCTTGCAAGACTACATGATGAAAGCCGAAAGCCCCTTTGCTGACAAAATCCTGGAAAAGCAATTATTCCCGAAAGAAGTAACGCCACAACTTGTGACGGTTCAAACGCCTAATGGCCCGATACAGCGATGGGTTAAACCAGGGGAGAATGCGGGTGTAGATGTTGGCGCGCCTGTTGATAAAGAATCGGCTTTGCCTTGGTATGTGAAAAAAGGCCAAAACGGTTTGGCTATTGACCCTGCTTATGCTGAATTCGAGAAAACAAAAGCGGCTTATGGTAGGCCACCCGCACAACCTATGGCCCCTGTTGCGTACATGAACGATAAAGGGCAAACGGTATGGGGAACGATTACTGACGCTCGTGGACGCCCAGCCGCAAATTATAGCCCTGCTTTGCAAGGTCAAATCGCACAAGCAAAAGAAGTCGGCAAGGTAACAGGCGAAGAACAAACCAAAGCAACATTCGATGCACCAAAAATTATCGACAACGGTGAGGCGTCAATTCGGCTATCAAACGAATTGCTTAAACATCCTGGGTTTAGTTCGGCGGTGGGTGCTACTTTGATGCCAGGTGCGCGACTTGTAGAAGGCACAAAAGAAGCCGATTTCATGAACCGACTTGATCAGCTAAAAGGCGGTGCATTCCTCGAAGCGTATAACACGCTAAAAGGCGGTGGACAGATTACCGAAGTCGAAGGTAAAAAGGCAACCGCCGCAATTGCCAGGATGGATAAAGCCCAATCCGAGAATGAATTCAAAGCAGCGGTTAAAGACTATCAGGATGTTATTCGGAAAGGCGTTAACCGCGCCAAAATGAAAGCCAAGTCTGTTGGCCCTGTTCAGCCGCCCGCACAAGGCGGTGCTAAATTCTTGGGGTTTGAATAATGCCTATCGCACGCTTCCAAATGCCTGATGGCCGAGTTGCACGGTTTGAAGTCCCAGACGGAACGACACCAGAACAAGCGCAATCCATGATGAGCGAGCATTTTGCTGGTGCGGCTCAACCCGCACCCACAAGCGCTAGAGACAAGTTCTTAAACTCGCTCCCGCCTGATCGTCGCGCAGCCGCAGAAGCTTTTCAACAAGGCAACAGCGAGCAGTTCACGCTAGACCAAGAGCGTAGCGCCAATCCGATAACTAACGCAGTAGCAAATATCAGCGGTGGGCTATTCAAAGGCGCTTCGCAGATAGGCTCTACACTGCTTTGGCCTGTAGACAAATTAAAGGACACGGTGAACAGCACGGGGCAGAAAAATCTATCGAGTGTGATTACCGGGAGAGAGCCTTTAACGTCTAACCAACAGCGCCGACAAGCCGTTACTGATGTCATGGGAAATTACACAGATACTAATTCGATGGCATTCAAAGGCGGCCAGCTTGGGGCCGAGGTTGCCGGAACTATGGGCGTCGGTAGTTTGTTGGCTAAAGGCGTGCAAGGCATCTCACAAGCCCCGCGTGCGGTTCAGCTTGCTAACGCATTGCGTAGCGGCGGCTTCAGCCTTGGAACCCCGGCTGCTACGACTAAGGTAGGCTTAGCTGCTGATACGGGTATGCGGATGGCTGGTGGCGGGTTATCTGGCGGGGCAATGACTGCGCTTGTCGATCCTGAAACGGCTGGCACTGGTGCTGCGATCGGAGCGGCCCTACCTCCTGCGTTAAAGGTCGCGGGCAAGGCTGGTCAATTGGTTAAGAATGGTGCTGGCGCTGTTTCTAGGAACCTGCTGGGCGCATCTACCGGAACCGGCTCAGAGTCGATTAGAGCGGCTTACGGTGCCGGTAAAACGGGTTCGACTAAGTTCCTCGACAACATGCGCGGTAAAGTCTCGTTTGATGATGTGGTGGGCGAAGCAAAGGGTGCGCTGAGCAACATGCGGGCAGACCGTGCTGCTGCATACCGTAGTGGAATGGTAGACATTAGAAACGATGCGTCTGTAATTGATTTTCAGCCGATACAAAAAGCCGTTTCTGATTTAAAGCAAATGGGTTCATTTAAAGGCCAGCAGATCAATAAAAATGCTGCTTCTACCGTTGATGATATTGTGCAGACCGTGGATAACTGGTCAACCCTTAATCCTGCTGAGTACCACACCCCGGAAGGGCTTGACGCACTGAAGCAGGCTATTGGTGATATTCGGGATTCAACCCAATTCGGAACAGCAGCAAGGCGCGCCGCAGATACCGCATACAACTCAGTCAAGAATCAAATCGTCTTAAAAGCCCCAACCTATTCCAAGGTTATGAAAGATTACTCGGAAGCATCTGCCTTGCTAAAGGAAATCGAATCTGGATTATCGCTAGGGGCAAAAGGATCGAAGGACACTGCCGTTAGAAAGCTGCAATCTCTACTGAGAAACAACGCACAGACCAACTACGGCAACCGATTGAACCTTGCTAGTCATCTTGAGCAACAAGGCGGCGCTGATTTAATGCCTGCGCTTGCTGGTCAATCAATGAGTTCAGCAATGCCTAGAGGTTTGTCTGGGAGTATTCAAAAGGGTGGCGCTTTGGGTATTGGAATTACTTCACCAGGGTCTATCCCGGCCATGCTTGCAGCCGCACCATTCGCAAGCCCTCGTTTAGTAGGTGAAGGACTTTATGGACTTGGTCGCATAACTGGCGGGGTGGGTAACGTAGCGAATCGTGGTCAACAAGCCGCGCAAGGATTAATGATAAGACACCCTGGGTTACTTGATGCGGAGGAAGCCTTTCTCCGTTCGTTGCCCTTGTTGGCTACTTCAGCCAACCGATAAGGCCACCAATGAACGCAAGTGCAACTAGGACAAAGAACTTAGTCCACAAGTAATCAGTAAATTCCATTACACCCCTTTAACCCGAGCGAGTTTTTTATTGCCCAAAGGAATCATACATGACAGCGAACGTAAATTCTAATCTAGCAAGCTGGTCAACCACAGAAAGCTCAAACTCCCCTGCCGGCACTGATACGTCCGACATTGACGCCGAATTTAGGATGATCCAAAAGGTCGTAAGGCAATACCTCGCCAGTAAAGGAGCCGACATAGCCTCTGGTGCGACAGTAGATTTATCGGCAGCTACGGGGAATTACGTCCATGTTACCGGAACCACCACGATCACGGCCCTAGGCACGGTATCTGCCGGAATGCGGTTTATGCTGGTATTCGATGGTGCATTAACTTTCACCCACAACGCAACCAGTTTAATCCTTCCAGGGGCCGCAAACATCACCACAGCGGCGGGGGATCGGTGCGAAGTGGTAAGCCTGGGGTCAGGGAATTGGCGCTGCTTCTGGTTCACCAGGGCCAGCGGTTTGCCTGTTGTTGGAAGCTACCTGCCCCTAGCTGGTGGCACGATGACCGGCGACATCACCATGTCCGGAGCATCAATCTTCGACGCCAATGCTTCAATAGCAGCACACGCCACAACCATGGACCCTTGGAGCCTTGGCAACTACGTAACGCTCACTGGCGCGGCTGTAAATTTCACAGCAATGGTCGCCGCCCCTCAAGCCGGGGCAGAAGTCGAACTCTACATGAACGCCGCGCATACATTTACCGATGGAGCGGTGTTTGAGGTTGATGGAAATGCAAACTACACAGCAGCCGCAGGGGATCGTGTACTGCTCCGGGCCAAGTCAACTACCGTGTTTACTGTGCATCCGAGAAAAGCGGATGGAACGGCGGTTGTAAGTTCTGGCTTATCCGCCGCATCACAAGCTCAACAAGAAACCGCGTCAAGCAACGCCGTAGCAGTTACACCAGGTACTCAGCATTTTCACCCATCTGCCGCAAAAGCTTATGCGTTTGTGAGGCTATCGGGCGGTACACCAACGGTCACAACCGGCTACAACATTGCATCCATTACCGACAATGGAACGGGTGACTGGACAATAAATTTCACCACTGCATTTTCCACCGCAGATTTTATTTGTGTCGGTACTGCATATATTGCAACACCTGGAGCGAGGTATTTCTTCAACATAATTGCGAAAACTGTTAGTAGTGTGCGCGTTCAAGTATGGTCTGAAACAGATGGCTCGTTATTAGATTCCAACTTTGATATTGTTTGTTTCGGTGACTTCTGATGCTAACCCGCGAATACAACCATAACGGAAACTTCATAGACCGCCTACTCAATTCGTGGCCGTTCCTTGTTGATACCGAAGAAGTGAACACCCTATTCGCCCTCGCCTATTGCAAAGAATCGAATACGTTTCGGTGGATGAAGTGTGATGACAGGAGCCTGTTCAATAACGGCACTGTATTTGTGCGGTACACCGTCTCGCCAGTGACTTCTATCTTTTGGGGTATCGGCGCTTTCCTTGCTGTCTTGTTCAGTGCGTGGTGGTTGTTGCTGTTCACCTTCGGGCTATTCGTGCATTTGTCCTGGGTTGAAACTGGTAATCGTCGATATATCCAATTTGGCTTGGGACATAAGCTCAATGGTCGCACCGGCCTGCTATGCCGCGTACCGAAGAGCGATGAGCAATCATCCAAGGGTGCGCATGAGAATGCGCCGAATAGTAACCAAGCCGCAAATTGGGACTGCGGAACGAAATAGGGGGTTGAGGATGGAAGATAGACGTGCGCATGATCGTATTGAAAAACTTGAAACCGTGGTGCAGACGCATCTGATCGAGCATTCCAGATTCGAGGCTGACTTGCAGAAAAACACAAAACTCACGCAAGAGATCGCCGATAACACATCCGACATCGTGGCCCTGCTGAAAGGTGTTAAAGGGTTGCGATCGTTTGTCGTGTGGGGTGCGCCGGTTGTGCTGGCGGTTACTGCGATGATTGCGTTTATCAGGGGGTGGAAATGATTACCCTAGCTCAGTACGCCGGTAAATGGCTGGGGACGCCGGACTGGACGCCCGAGGTCGAAGCGAATGCTATCGAATTGCTCGACGTTGTGTACCGGCTTCAACTGAGGATGATCGAAGATGGCTTTGCCTTTCCGACCAACCCCGCTACAAACTCTAACATAAGCGGGTCTCAATACGGCGGGTTTAGACCGCAGGCATGCACGATCGGGGCGCCGAAGTCGAACCACAAGCTCGGCAAGGCTATCGACTTGTTCGACCCGATACGCGACATTGATACTTGGTGTATGGCCCACCTTGACGTGCTGGAGGAGTGCGGCATCTGGATCGAGCATCCCAGCAAAACGGATGGATGGAGCCACTGGCAAAACGTGGCCCCAAGATCAGGGAGAATTGTTTTCTGGCCGTGAATAAACCTGTTTTGTGCAACACTTGCAAACACGAGGAATGGGCCTTGGTGGTCGGAACGACAAGCAGGATGATAGACGAATGCTATTTTCCTGAGAACAATCGAAAAGTTGGACACGCTACGGAGTGCGAAGAGTATGAACCCAAGACTGAAGCGAACATTTAAAGGCCTGGCGAAATCCTGGTCGGCCAACTTTTCCATGCTGGTTATTATGTTGGGCGGATTGGAACAGTATAGCGGCACGTTGACCAACCTGATCGGCTCGAAGTGGGCTGGTATCATGATTATGGTCAGCGGGCTGCTGGGGCTGGCGCTGAGATTCAAGACTACGCAGTCACTCGAAGAGAAAGGAAGTCCAAAATGAAGTGGTGCGACCGTGCGCTCGTTGTCTCGCCTTACTGTTATGGATTATGCCGCACCGAAGCGGAGTTTCAGCGCGAACTGAAGCGCCTGAAAATTCCTCGTAGCGACTGGCCCGAGTTCATGGCGACTACGCACGCAAATGCTACGGTGCATTTTTTTGAGAAGACGGGAGACATAGGCAAGTGCGCCATCGTCTGTTTGCAGAGTAGCAAGGGTTTTACCAAGGCGCAGGTCTACGCATGTCTGGCGCACGAGGCTGTGCATATTTGGCAGGCTATCCGGGATGATATTGGAGAGAAGTATCCTAGTTCTGAGTTTGAGGCGTACAGCATTCAGGCCATTACACAGAATTTGATTCTGGCTTACGAGGAGAAAAAATGAAACAGCGTGGATTCATCTTACCCTCGCCAATGATTCTGTACGGGGCCATAGCCGCCGCAGCTATCATCGCCCTGCTTGGGGTGGCGCTATGGGTGCAAACAGGCCGCGTAGAGGTCTGGAAGGGCAAGCACGACACGCTAGTAACACAGGTAAAAACACTAGGCGATGCGGCGATAGAAACCAAGAAACTAACGGAGCAAAATCATGAAAAAGTTCTCACCGATGTTTCACGGGCTTGGCAGGGTAGTCTTGACGCTGCCGTTACTGGCGCTGTTGCTCGGTACCGGATGCGCAACGCAAATCCCGGTGGCGGTACCTTGCGCGGAATTACCCTCGATCCCAAGGCATCTGATGGAGCCAGCAGCGAACGCTTGGCTTGTGCCCCCGACAAACCCTTCATCGAAGCCTGCGCAGCCGATGCTACCAAAATAGGTAGCTTCCAGTCATGGGCGCGAGGAATTGGCTTCAAATTAAAGTAGACCATTAACTCCCATCCTCATATTTTTAGGCTGTGTTTTACTTTTGCGCTTTTAACTAAAACAATGGCTTAGCTATTTTAGTTTCGATATAGGCGGCATTGAGAATTTACTTTAACGTCGCCTATATCTCGTTATGCCTCATGGGGCGGCTTGAGCTTATGCCGCCGCCGCAAGGCGTCCTCGATCAACTGCGCAGCAGGGGTATCCTGCTCGCGCAGCCAATCCACCAGCCAGCGTGGCAGCTTGTACCCCACCGGCACCTTTACCATTTGCGGGTCTTTGGGGGGCGCCCCGGCCCCCTCCCGCTTTCCGCCTCTGGTCACAGTTCCACGCCGCACGACTCTGCCAACTCCGCGAACACCTGTGGGTCGGCTTCTTCCCACACTCAGGGCATGGCGGTGCGTTTGCTTTTGCCAGTTGTCGGGCGGTGTCGCGGTTCTTCATTCGGCGTTTCTTGTTCACTTCGCATCCTCCTTGCCGGCTAACCACCAAGTCGAGAGGGACGCTTCGCCATGAAGCCGGCTCGCGCCCCTCACTTCTACGTTCGACGTCATGACCAGTTCGCGCGAATCTTGGCGGCAGCGTAGCAGTCAGGCCGCGTCGCTCCGGCGCATCCAGGCATGCTCGACACCTGCTCAACGCTCGCCCGGTAGTCGCATTGCTCCGAGCAAACGTAACCGCCGTAGTGATTCACTGGACACTGTTTCCCGGTTCTCGGATGGTAAGCGTGCCCGCCCATGTGATACGGCTTCCCACGCAATTCCAACCCGCACCACCTGCATACCGCCGTCTTCTCGCTTGTTTTCATTCTGTTCTCCTTGGCCGGCGTTGACGCCGAACCCTACATTCAACCGGACGCCGTGCCGGCGCCGGTTAATTCCACGTTAGAGGTTAATAACCTTTGCACTGCTTCGCCAGCGGTTTTGCCGAAGGCATCTCGCAACCATCCTTCTCGCGCTGCTGTTTTTGTCTTGTATCCGCAAGCCGTGCAATTAGGCGCGTCATCCGTTGTGTATCCGTATCGCCCATCCCATCCGGGGCCACACTCCACAACCTTACACCCACCAAGGTCTGCAAATTGTTTCAAGTTCATATCTCATTCACCCCTAACTTTCCGTTCGAGCGGAGCGCCCGAAGCGTGGCTTTTCAATCAAAGTTTTTTATGCGCCCGCTCAACTACACGTTAGAGCGCTTCCACTCCACTTTGCAGTCCGTGTTCCGGGGTGTAAACCGCGCTTGGTGCGTAGCCACCATTCGCCACCCGCAGCCACGCCTCATAGCTCGCCGTTTCTCCTCCAAAAGCGCTCGCTCCGGTATCTGACAGCCAACGCGCCAGTTCTTCCGGCGTGGCAAACGCCGGGCTTATCGGCGTTCCTTCGCTGGTGTCCTCGTACATCATGTAGTGGGTGCGTTCACTCTCCGGCCAAACCGGCATATGGTCGTTTTGGTCTGGCGCTTGACCGCGCCAGTCAATAGCTTCTTGCAGTCCTTCGGAGTTCGCCTTCTCCATAAATTCGGCTGCTCTTTCCGCGTAGTATTCGCCAGGGTACAGCGGTTTATAGCGACCCGTTATCTCGTCCATCGGGTGCTGCCAATCGGCAGGCACTTTCCTCACTTCTCGTCCCACCATTCTCTCCTTTAATTTAAAACGCGCTCTAACAAGCCGATGAACCACGCGCTTACGCGCTGGACTCGCCTATCGGCGAGCCGGTTATCGCCGATCCGTTATGCCCCAAGTTCCGCGGCCAGTTTTTCGAGCGCCTCTTCCAGCGCTTGAATCTTTGTTTGCATCGCGCCCTTTGCGTGTGCAGGGATCGCCGGATCAAGCGTCATCCCGCGCAGCATGTTGGATGTGTCGTCAATCAGTTGGTAAATTTCATCCACGTTCATCGTTCTCTCCAAGTTGTTACAGGCATAACAAATCATTCAACACCGCTACACTTCGTTCCGCTCGGACACCCGCTTGCGGGTGCCGGTTAATTCAAACGTTCGGCCCCTCGGGTAATGGTTGCCAATGCGTCACGCCGTGAATCTCCGCTCCGTACAGGTAAAACGCAGGCTTTCCAGTTGCGCGGCGTCCGTAGTACGCGAATCCGTCAACGTCGGGCTGCCGTTCGTCTTGCGGGTTTCTCGGCCAGATCAATACTGCCGTTCCGAGAGCTTCGGGGTCGCGCTTGCATTCTGGCTTTACCATCTTCACGTCAAGCCATCCATTCTTGCTCATGTCGTTTCTCCGTTGGTGTCCGGGGTCGAACCCGGCAGTCCACGCGGACTCGCCGATAAGTCCGGCGAGCCGGTGACTTTTACGTTCGGCGTCTTCATTCCATGCTGTCGCAAGTGGCCGATTTCTTTACGGCAAACCCGCCGATGCCGCAGCGCAAATTGTCCGAGTACGTCGGGCGCGCATATTTCTCGGTGTCCGGGTTCTTTCCCTCCACGCGTCCGTATTCGCCGTCGTAGTGGTAAAAACTCTGGCTCAAGTGTTTGCAGTTCGCACATGTCTGCGGCACTGGTTTCGCGCAGTAGTTCTGTTTCGCTTTCGCGTCGCTTTGTTTGCTCATTTCGCAGTCTCCTTAAAGGTTGGTTCTGGTGGCACGGCGGAAAGACGCATCCGTATGGCTTCTGCAATCTCTCGCTTCGCATGTTCACCAAGCCAGAACGGGAATGACTCGATCAGTGTGGCACAAGCCTCCCGCTCTGCGAGGATCGCCAGCGTTATGCGATCGTTGATCCACATCAGTTCGCAGTCAGCCCACACAATCCCACCAACAAGGTCGGGGTGGTCAAACTTTTCAACGCGGAACATGCGCTCTAACCCTACGGTCGAGCCGACGCCTTCAAGCGAGGATGTTTCATCAGGTTTTGTCATGGGCGCGGCTCACCTTCATCGTTAGGCGTCTCAAATGATGCTGGGCATTTATCTATCTCGTTGCACCATTCATCGCAGCATTTGCCCCCGTTCGCCTCATCCGCACAGCCGAAGGCAACGAGCTTCGGCTCTATCGGTCTCGGTTTTCGTGCTTCGCAACCCCTTGGCAACCCATCATGCGTGCACATATCTTTCCCGCAGTAGTAGCAATAATCACTTCCCCCAAATGGTTCGCATTTCATCGTATCGTTCCTTTCAAAATTGTGGGCAAGACGCCCAACAAGCCGATCAACCTCGCCCTTGCGGGCTGGACTCGCCTGTCGGCGAGCCGGTTATCGCCGATCCGTTAGCCGTCAAAGCCCGCCGCTGAATTTAGTCGTTAGCCGTCTAAAATACTGTCGATTAACCCGTCTAACTTTTCAGTACGCAAATATTTAGGATCATCATGAGACGTAGTACAACCGCTGGCTATCCACCGCGAATCTCTCAGCCACCGATAACGGTCTGCATCTCGCTTGATAACTGCTAACTCTACGGCCAAGTCGGACAGTCCGCTGCGTATCTCCTGCAAAATTTCGTTTGCATTGCTCTTAGCCGAATTGACTGCATCCGCAATCGTCGTGAGCATGGTAAGTTCTGGATGGACGTGCGCTTGTTCGATATAATGTACCTTCCGGCAATACGTATCGAATTGATCTGCGGTTTCAATAAAATACCCATGCTTTCGCATAAGCGTTTCCAATTCTTGTTCGTTGCGCGTCTCCGCAACAAAGTTACCGCAATAGAAAATACTGCCTAGCAATTCGAGCGCCCGCTTTGAGTCAGCGGCTAACCCGGCGTTCAACGAGGACAGGCCGATACGAGCTTCGTTATTCAGGTTTTCGGTACTCATGGTTTTGCTTCTCCGCTTGGCCTGCCTGTTAATTTGACGTTGGGCGCGTAAGCGGTAGCGATTATGAAACCGCACTCATCGCACACAATATCTCCGCCCGCAAACTCGCCGGTTGTGTCGTGGCTATGTGCGCCCTCAAAAAAGGTAGGCTGTATCGCGTTGCACACTTCACACCAAAAATGCGTCATTGCGTCCAATCCTACATTCGAGCGGGACTGGCCGATAAGTGGCTTCGTTTGTTGCTCAGTTTTAACTTGGTCATTCATTTTTCTTCTCGCTTTCTGCGGTCAGCCCGCCGGTTAGCTCCACGTTGGGGGGGTCGCTAGTGCTTCACTCACAGCTTCCGCCAACCGCACATCGCCGGGCGGCGGTAGCCACTCCGGTTGCCAATCGCCGTATTTCTCTTGCCATGCTGCAAGCTGTCGCATCCCTTGCCGCAGCAGCGTTCGCAGTCGCGCATTCTCGGCCTCGGCCGCATCGCGCTTTCGCATTTCTTCCGCCCGCGCCGCTTCGCCGACTTTTTTGCCGAGTCCGTTTATCGCATCATCACCACCAACTTCCCACCCGAGCAACTTGGCCAGGTGCCACCAACTATCGTCGCCGGAGTGCGCGTTCTGCGAGATCACAGCTTCCGCTGCGTCTTTGATAGCCATCAGTTCATTCAGTGCATCCGAAAACTGCACCGCGCACAACTCGCCGCCGAGCCAACCGTGTATCTTGTTGATGGCGGGTTCTTTGCCATCCTTGAATTCAAAAACCGCCGTATATCTCATATTTCTCTCCGTGGTTAAATCCGCCCAACCCGGCGGTGCAGCAGACGCCTTCAAGCGGGGTTGTTTCGTCAAGTTTCTTCATGGGCGCGGCTCACCTTTGCCGTTAGACAAACATCGCGGTTGGCTTGCTGGAATCTGGTGTCTGCCAGCGTATGCGCCGTAGGGTGGCACCATGCTATTTCTCTCAGCCGCCATTTCTGCAACCTCTTTTTCAGACCAGATATAAACTCGCTTTCCGTTTTGCCAAGCCTCTCGCAATCCGTTCTTATCGTGCATCATTGTAAGTATCGGCATAAAGCTAATCTCCTTTTCACTTCGTTCCGCTGGACTCGCCTTCGGCGAGTGCTCGCCCTTCCTGTGTTGCGACAACATACGTAATAATCGTAGATCAAGCGGCCCCCTGTCCGAATTCTCTTACCAGCCATTCCGCAGCAGCGCTCTCGGGAACTTTGTAGGCAAAGGCGATAGCCGCTACTAGCTCGTCGCGCTTTGGCGGTTTGAACTGGCTTGGTTGTTGGGTGGGGTACTTTTCTTCGCTACTGATCGCGATACGCTTCGCTACTGGATTTCCCCCATGTTCTCTCTCTTCGATCGCTTTGTCGGCGCTGGCAGGGCGTTCTTGTTCTGCAATTGCGGGCGCGGCGCGCTCTAGCGCAAGACGCTCGACTTCGCGCTCTTTTCTCTCGACTTGTTGCCGTTCTAATTCGCGGCGCTCGGACTCCATCTTGGCTTCATTATTCATTTTTCAACTCCATCAGGATTCTATCCCGCTCAATAAGCACGTTCCCAATCTGCTCAGACAGCGATGCAATGATTGGCTCGTTTCGCTCTTGCCGGATGATTAGTTGCGGTAGGTCTGGGTGATAAAAAAATAAGTCGCACCAAGCGCGCTCGCACACCATAATCTGGCCTTGCGTTTGCTGCACGTAATCCGGCGGGCATTTTTTGTGCTTGCGGTAATACAAAATGGCCTTGATGTGATTCTCCGCCTTCAGGCATTTGATCTCAAGCATGCCATCGCTTTTGATTAGGCTATCGGGTGAGCATCCGTACTGCGTTGCATCGTCGGTCACAAATCCGATAATCTCCGGCTCAACATCATGCAAAAAGGCGTACATTTTGCGCGCCTCTTCCTCAAACAGTTTGCCGCGCTCGGTGTAGGCATTGCCTTCCCACGCATCCAAAGGCTTACCGGCGTACAGTTCGCCAGCCAGGGTAATAGCGTACCCGCCCAGGGATTTAGATGGCTCCCCGGTGCTTGTGATGAGTTTGTCAAAGCATGATGCCGTGGGCTTTCCTGCTCTGACGGAAAACCATTCGGGCGACCCTTGTTCGCATGTATGCACGATGCTCATTCGGCTTTCTTCCTTTTCGCGTTTGACATCGCCACCGCTTTTTTATAATCACTAGCTGGCAAATCCTGTATTTTGTCGATCTTAAAATAATCCAGGAACGCCTTTTTATCGGCTTCAACTTCTTCCAGCAAAGCAACAAGGTCGGCTTCCTGATTGGCCGATATGCACTCTATTGGGTCTGATCCCCGCCCATCATCATCTTGATATTCGGTAGCCGTGCCGGTGGCGGCCAAAAGCGTGTAGCGCTCCAAATACGATACCGTTGATCCGATGGCCTGGATGTTGTTTTTCCCGCCGCTGCTATCTGCTGACGCTTCCAGGCTCACGCTTTCGCTGTGCCCCTGCTTGTGCGAGACGATGCAGGTGACTTTAATCCGGCCTTCTATCTGCTGTGTGTTCCAGCGATACGATAGGCCGTATTTCGCCATCGCGCCGCCGACAACATTGCAGATATTCCCCAGTGAGGCGTGGACATAATCAGTCACGCCCTTATCGGTTTTGTAGGTAACGCGGGAATCTTTCGCTACCGTTATTCCCTCGGCGCGGAATGCACCCATAGCCTCGTTAAAGGCTTTGCGGGCCTCGTTATTTTCATATCGTTCTTGAAGCGCCATAAGCTTTTCCAGCTTGTCCAAGTCCGCGCCCTGGCTTACCGCCATGCTCAGCATTGTCATTGGCGTAATGGTGGCGGGGAGCGTTTCATTTACAGGTATTTTTGTTACTGCGTTCATTTTTTACTCTCCATCACTGAAGTAAAAATCCCGGTATCTGGGTCGTAATTAAGAAGCTCTTTTAGCTGGCCTTGCGTAATTATGTTGCCGCTCATAGTAGCAACAACCCAAGCCCGCATATCAGGCAAGTTAAAAACACGGCGCTGTCCACGCTGATTTTCATTTCGCGGCCTTGCGCTTGATCTGAGTCACGTTCACAGCGGCCTGTTTTTCTTTCTCGGCCAATTCGCGACGAATCCTGGCAAAAGTTTTGCGAATGTCGGTTTCGCCCGATTTCGTGTATTTAAATTCTTTATCTAGACAACTTTTCATGATTCACCTTTCAGATTGATCGCCCTCTTTTTCAACCACTCCTCCTGATTCGGCGTGCGGTATGCTTGGAAAGTAAAATCCGGCACTCCGCATGGAAGACATGCGCTGAGAAAATCTTCGCCCATCATGTCTTTCGCGATTTCTTCCGCCTCCTCGTTACTGTTCGCGAGGATGTAGAGATTACATTTTACCGTCACATCGTAAATATCCATTTTCATTCCCTTTCGATCTTTTCCCATGCCGCACAATCCAGCGGCATATCATTATATTCGCGCACCGATACCGGCCTGATCATGTCGCGCAATACCGATGCGCGTGAAGCGGGGATTGTCGCCACAACCAAAAAGATGCAATCCGCGACGCGCCCGAATTGCCTGCGCCCAGTTTCAGTTCTGCTCCATTTTGCCCATTTGCAATTACGGCAGTTTTCCATATTTAAGGCCAGAAAATCGCCCAAGTTAAAAAACTGCCCACGAGCCCAACAACTACCGAAACAAAAAATAATGCGACAAATATCCCCGGCCCAATATAGTCGTCCGGGTTGCCGATCTCCACATCTTGCTCGATCATTTTTTTAAACATGATTTTTCCTCGTTTTAAAGGTGGCCGGGATTCCACCGGCCCCACGTTGCCCACAAACTACCCGCTTGGCTTTGTCATCCAGTTGATAGCCCCCGAAAGGGTCGAAGCCTGGGTCGCCGGGCTGTTCCTTTTCTCGGTAGCCATCCTCATCATTCTTTCCTGACCGTTACCGCCTGAACGCCAGCCGGTTCGCGTTGCAACTTTGGAGCGGGTACCGGATT
>ERZ1292625.213-Hain-H41-01um-R1-213-length-100597-cov-10_pt2 | contig 86691 bp, 64 predicted proteins | sample MGYA00564400_ERZ1292625 | MGnify/ENA primary metagenome ERZ1292625 (study PRJEB36523, sample SAMEA6512639) | groundwater metagenome | collected 2019-01-08 | study: AquaDiva: Metagenomics assemblies of 32 groundwater samples | reverse complement strand
AAAGGTGGCAGATGGGGAAACACCTCCTGCCTTTTTTTGATCATAATGGTAGTCAGGTTTCGAGAGTAAAGCGGCGGGTTGCCAATGCGCTCCATGATGAAAGGAATGCCGCCGATGTGGTCGAGGTGGCCGTGTGTAATGACGAGGGCGCGAATTTTGCTCTTGCGCTCCTCCAGGTACTGGGTGTTTGGCAGAATGTAGTTAATGCCGGGAGCGTTGCTTTCTTCTGACACAAACTGAAAACCAGCATCGATGACGATAATGTCGTCTTTGGTTTCGATGATGTTCATGTTTCGTCCAATTTCCTCTACTCCCGAAACTGGAATGATGCGCACTGTGTCTTCGTCCTGTATTTCAGGAATTACCGGAGATTTTTCGTCGGTGACGGAAAGACGGTGTGTGAGTGCCGGAGCCTTGTCAGGCCGACGGCGATGCTGATTGTTGGGACGGCGAGATCGGCCGCCGGTGCGGCGGGGGTTGCTTCCCGGCGCGCCACCTGGCGTCCTTTGTGAGGCGTCAGCTGGTCCGCCGCGGCGGGGGCCGTTGAATCGTCGTCCATGCTGACGGCGGCGCGGGCGGTTGTTATCGCTCGGTCGATTTGTCGTTGGTGTGTTATTCATGTGTATTTCTTTGGTTAGGTAATGTCTGTAATATCAAAATTTATTCGTGTAGATTGCGGCGAAATATCGGCCATAGTACGTCACTCTTGGTGTGCCACTCGCTCACGTTGCTGAAGCGGTCGGACGGCTTGCCCGGGCGTTCAATCGGCATCAGCGTGATGTCTTTCCCTACGACGTAGACCATGGTCGGTTGAAAAAGGAATACGGCTGGAAATTCTTTGGCGATGGTGTCATTGGCTTCGTACAAAGCTTCAAGTCTCGCGGTGTTGTCTTGTTCGGTGCGAGCGGTTTCAAGTAGCTTGTCAACGCTGACGTTTGCGTACTGCGCAATGTTGAGGCCGGGATCATCTTTTTGTGATGAGTGCCAGAACGGGTACAAATCATGCGATCGACTCATATCGAGTCCGAACAGCAGAGCCTCAAAATCGCGCGGCCGAATGACTGACTGCACCAAGCCAGTTTGCTCAAATTGCTCGGTGACAACTTCAACGCCGAGAGCTTCCCATTGTGTCGCGACTTCACGAAGAATAGATTCAAACAACGGCGCGTTACTTGTCCGTAGCGTGATCTTAAGTGGCTCTGTTCCAGCGGTAGTCGATTTTTCGAGGTGGCCTACATCGTTCCGTTCCCAACCAGCTTCCTCAAGAAGAGCGAGTGCTTGGTCTTGGGGCGTGCTTGAGGCGACCACTTCTGTACCGTCCCTTGATTCTAACTCATTTGCTGGCAGTATGACAGGTTTCTCTATGGGGACACCGCGTCCAGAGAGGGCTGTTTTGATAAGTGTGTCGCGGTCAAGCCAGAGAGAAAGCGCTTCTCTGACTTTCGCGTCACGAAGGCTGTCTGATTTATTTTGGTTGAAGAAAATGCCAAAAACACGTGGCAAGGGCTTTTCCAGGATCTCAAATTTTTCGGCCGGAATAAGTGAAAGATTCTCAGTCGATATGTAGGCGCTCGCATCAATCGCGTCATCTTGAAGGGCGGTAATGATATCTGACTCTTTGGCAAAAAAGTGCAGTTCCACGTTGTTTACCTTCGGCGAGTCGCTGTGCTCGCGATTGGCAGTGAGCAGATAGCTTTCGATGAGGCCGGACTCGTCGCGACGAGCTTGCTCGATGCGAAACGGTCCAGAACCAATCGGCTCGGTGTTGAGTTGAGAGAAAGGCAGCTGCTCGATCGGTAAGTTGTTCCAAAGATGCGCAGGCATGATACCGACGGTAAAATTTTCGATGAAGGGAGCGTACGGCTCTTCCAATACCACATTGAGCTCATAATCGCCGATTTCCTCAACGCTCACATCGCTCCAGTTGCCGCGCAAAGGACTTTTTAAATCCGGATCTTGAATCAAGTGAATAGTGTACGCAACGTCTTTGGCGGTGAGCGGCGTGTCGTCGTGAAAGGTGACATCTTCTCGCAGGATAATATTGTAGGTAAGGCCGTCATCGGAGACAGTGATTGATTCTGTGGCGTCTGGCACCAGGTTTCCTTCGGTATCAATTTTTAGCAAGCCGCTGTAGATGAGCATTGTGATGTCTTGGTCGGCGCGGGTGATGGCGAGCGCTGGATTCACGAAACGAGGAGTGCCGAGCACACCTTCACTAATGGTGCCGCCGCGCGTCGCCGTCGCGGCCGAGAACTGCTGATTGACCGCAAAGGCGAGCGATAGCCCGGTGGCGATAATAAGGAAAAATACTATTCGTAATAAAAAACGGTCGCTCGCGGGAATGGTCTCAATGCGGCGTAGCAGTCGGTCAAAAAAGCCGAGTTTTTTATCTGTGAGGTTGTTCATATAGATTATGCAAAAAGTGCATGACGCGGGAAATACAGGTAGCCTGCGGTACTGCGGATTTCCGTAGACGCTTGTTCGAGTATCGGCTCGTTATCCCAAGATGTTCAAAAAGGTGGAAAAGACGAACAAAATCGCCACGCCGATTGAAAACTTAAACAGGAAAAGTTCAGCGCCTCGACGCTTGTGATAGGCAGAACTGAAGTTGTCACCACCAAATGCCCCTCCCAAACTAGAACCACGTTGCTGCAAAAGAATCGCGGCGACGAGGAGGATGGAGAGGATTATCTGGATGTACGGCAGTGCGGGAAGCACTGATTGGATACTACTCATGCCGAAAGAGCATAGCAGAAAGAAGAAAAGAGGGCAAGAGTCGGGCGGGCGCAGCCGGTGAGAGTGGCGGGCGGCGGCCGACACTTTTCAAGCACAGATCAAGTCTTCTGCTCAAGCGCTTAGGAGGCGCTTTCCGCAAGGCTTTCAAAATGTCGGCCGCCCCCCGCCACAAACACACCCATAAAAACAAACCCCGACAAACGCGGGGTTTGCGGGGTAGAGCTAGTTTTTGTGTTCAGGTCACGATTCACGTCGGCCATACTCATACTCCGGATTGCGTGCCGCAACTTTTTCATCTACAAAGCCAGCAAACTTTCCATCGCTGATTTTGATTTCAATTATGCCAGTGGTCTCTCGCAGGACCGGATCTTTGATCTTGGCAGCTTTAAGCAACTCTTTCTTCCCTTCTTCTTTTTCGAGGCCAATCCCAATGATCGTTCCCAATGCGAATGCTGAGACAACAGCTACAAATAATTCCATCTCACGCCCTTTCCTTTTCTGAAAAGATAATAGCATACTATACTATAAAAGTCAAGAAAAATTGCAAACCATACTGCCTCAGCTATAATACTGGCGCGACGAAGGTAATTTCGGTTGTTTTGCGAGTCGCAACTTAAATCGATTATCAAATTGTAGTTAGTTTAAACATACAAAATTATGTCAGAAAAAAGTCCAATCAAACCACTCGGTGACCGCGTGATCGTACGACCGCTCACCGAGGCAGAATTAGGCACTGTTTCTGCTTCTGGCATTATCATTCCAGATACGGCCAAGAAAGAAAAACCAGAGCAAGGCATGGTCATCGCCACCGGCCCGGGCAAGTGGGACGAAGACGGCGAGAAACGTATCTCGCTTGAGGTCAAGGTAGGCGACCGAGTAGTGTTTTCTAAATACGGATACGACGAGGTGAAGTTTGAAAATAAAGAGTATTACATTGTCAGCGAATCGAGCATTCTCGGCATCTTTAACGGTTAAATATTCAGAATTATTCTATGGCGAAAGAAGTATTGTACGGAGAGGAAGTGAAGAAGAAGCTTCAGAAAGGTGTCGATACGGTAGCGAATGCCGTGAAGGTAACCCTTGGCCCACGCGGCCGCAACGTTGTCCTTGATAAGGGCTTCGGAGGCCCGACCATCACGAATGACGGTGTCTCAATTGCAAAAGAAATCACGCTCAAGGATAAATTTGAGAACATGGGCGCCGAAATTATCAAAGAAGTAGCCACCAAGACCAACGAACTGGCTGGCGATGGCACGACGACCGCCATAGTGCTCACCCAAGCACTTGTCACCGAAGGGCTGAAGCAGACCACCATGGGGGTAAACTCAATGGCTGTCCGAAGCGGTATGGAGCACGCCGCGCAAGACGTGGTTGAAGCACTCAAAGGCATGGCGACCAAGATCAAATCACTCGACGAGATCAAACAGGTAGCTACCATTTCCGCCGAAAGCGCCGAGCTTGGTGAAAAAATCGCCGAAACGATTGATAAGGTAGGCAAGGACGGCGTGGTGACAGTGGAGGAATCCCAGTCATTCGGCATCGAGACCGAATTTACCGAAGGTCTCGAATTTGACAAAGGCTATGTGTCTCCTTATATGGTGACAAATGGTGAGCGTATGGAAGCGGAATACAAAAACGCGCACATTCTCATCACTGACAAAAAAATCTCTAGCGTACAGGAAATTTTGCCGCTTTTGGAAAAAATCGCCCAAACCGGCAAGAAAGAATTGGTCATTATTGCCGACGACGTGGAAGGCGAAGCGCTGGCGACCTTTGTGGTCAACAAGTTGAAGGGTGGCTTTTCAGTTTTGGCTGTAAAGGCGCCTGGCTACGGAGACCGGAAGAAGGACATGCTGGCTGACATTGCAGTCACTACTGGTGGCCAAGTGATCTCTGAAGACGTGGGCTTGAAGCTAGAAACAGCCGAGCTCGCCCAGCTTGGAAAAGCTGACCGCGTCGTGGCTACTAAGGACAAGACCACCATCGTTGGCGGCGGTGGTGAGAAAATCATGATCGAGAAGCGGGTGGCCGCGCTCAAAGCCCAGCTTGAGCAGACCACCTCAAAGTTTGATAAAGAAAAAATCGAAGAGCGCATCGCTAAGCTCTCTGGCGGAGTGGCGGTCCTCAAAGTTGGTGCGGCTACTGAAACCGAAATGAAGTACCTCAAACTGAAAATCGAAGATGCGGTAAACGCTACTAAAGCGGCGATTGAAGAGGGAATTGTGCCAGGCGGCGGCACTTCGCTCGCGCGCGCGGCCAGTATCGTGGAGAAGGGAATTCTTTCGAAAAAAGATCTAGGACGCGAAGAACTCATTGGGTACAATATCGTCCTCAAGGCGCTTGAGGCACCTTTGAAACAAATTGCCGACAACACCGGCAAACACGACGGCGCGGTGATTGTGGAAAAAGTAAAACAGGCGGGCGGAAACGCCGGCTACGATGCAGCCAAAGGCGAAATGGTGCCTGATATGATTAAGGCCGGTATCATTGATCCGGTCAAGGTGGAGCGCGCCAGCGTCCAGCACGCTGTGTCGGCCGCCGCGATTCTCCTCACCTCCGAAGCAGCCATCGCCGATGCGCCCGAACCAGAAAAACCATCAATGCCCGACATGGGCGGTATGGGAGGGATGTATTAAATAAATCGATCACGTATCGGTTTAGAAAAACGCCGCACGTTCCGTGCGGCGTTTTGCGTTATCGCATCATGATGAGACGAGCCAGTCCCGGCCACACGATGTGGAGAGGGCCTAAGAACGAAAGGATCACTACTCCAAAAAGATCGGCCGGGTCCGGAGAGTTTGGCGATCGAAAATCGAGCGTGCAGAGATGCCCCTCCACGAACAACAGCAGAATGGGGAAGAACAAACCGACGCTCAACCAGACGATGAGAAGCATGGCCAATTCTGGATCAGCTTCTGCGAGTCGGTCAAAGAGTTGATAGCCAAACCACACAAACAGGCAAAGACAGCCAAGTAGCGCCATCGTCCACAAAGCTCTGTGCCGTTGTAGTGGCGCATACTTGATTCGATCGGCCGCGATGAGCAGGATCAATATAAAGACACAACCAGCGGCGATAGCAGCCACTGTCACTCCCACTAAAGAACCAATGGTCATGGTGAGCACTCCTTTATCTTAGACTATTTCAATCTATCGGAATGATTTTGTCAAAGCGGTTATACTGGCAATGATAGGCTAGGTCAGCACGGAATCTATTAAACTTTTCACAAAAAGTGGTATAATGCCGGCATTACGATTAACGTTTGATCTATGGAATGGATTCTTTATGTCATTATTGGTGCGCTTGTGGTGTACGTGGTCTTTACCTACAACACGTTCATCAAACTCATTCAACGCGCCAAAGAAGCCTGGGCAGATATCGATGTACAGTTGAAGCGTCGCTACGACCTCATCCCTAACTTGATTGAGACGGTAAAAGGGTATGCGGCGCATGAGCGCGAGACGCTTGATAACGTAACGCAAGCGCGTGCCAAAGCCACACAAATTCATGTTGATGCGGGTAAAGTGACGGCGGAGCAAGTGGCGGCCATGGCTGGTGCCGAAGCAGCGCTTACCGGCGCACTGGGACGTCTTTTGGCGATTGCTGAAAATTACCCAGACCTTAAAGCCAACACCAACTTCTTGGAACTCCAGCGTGAGCTCTCTGACACCGAGAATAAAATTCAAGCCGCCCGCCGCTTCTACAACGGCAACGTCCGTGACCTCAATATCGCCCTACAGTCATTCCCATCAAATCTCATTGGCAACGCTTTCAATTTCAAATCAACGCAATTTTTCGAACTGCCAGAAAACGGCGTAGAGCGCGAACCGGTAAAGGTGAGTTTCTAAGATATGTCTGAAGTTACTCGCGTTTACTACAACAAGCTGATCCGGGATAACGTACCGGCGAAAATAGAAGCGAAACATGAAGCCTGTGAGGTTCGCAAGGTGTGCGATGTGCAGGAGCTCCAGCAAGAGCTCTTCAAAAAAATCCGCGAAGAGGCCCAGTCGCTTTCAATGGCACGAACCAAAGACGTTTTTCTGGAAGAGTACAGCGACCTTATGGTGGTGCTTGAAACACTCATCAGTCAGCTGGAAATTCCCAAGGACGAGATTATGGAAGCACGTAAAGCCAACCTACTAAAAAAGGGCGCGTATAAGCACGGCTACTTTCTTCAGTGGTCAGCCGATGTCGACTATAAATCCGACGAAACGCCGCAAGGAATCCCTTTGTAATAAAAGTTTACTTTACTACGCAGTAAGTTAGAATAACTCTACAGCTCGCCGCCGGCAGATTCTCCCTCGGTAGGTCGAATCTGCCGAGGCGCCTGTATAACACCACAAGAGTATTTCCGAAATTATAGTCGAGTAAACTCTCTTTAATTTCTAGGTTATTCGAAATAGTCGCGCTACGCGCTCGTTTTCTCATTCATGGCCACCCTCTACACACAGCAAGGTGCGAATATTCGGAAGACCTGGTTTTTGATGGTTGGGTTTTTTGTGTTGGTCATTTTAATTGGGTACATAGCGGCCTACCTTCTCGGTGACTCCACCATACTGTATGGCGCCATTGTGTTTGCTCTCGTGATGAATGTCGGTAGCTACTGGTATTCAGATAAATTGGTAATAGCCATGACTGGTGCCAAGCCAGCCACTCGTGAAGCCTACCCGGTGCTTTGGAATACCGTCGAAAACCTTTCCATCACCGCCGGTTTACCCATGCCGAAAGTGTATGTAGTAGAAGATCCGGCACCGAACGCCTTTGCGACCGGTCGTGACCCAGAGCATGCGGCGGTCGCGGCTACAACCGGCATACTGCAAATTCTTAATCAAACCGAGCTTGAAGGCGTGATGGCACACGAGCTTTCGCATATCGGCAATCGCGACATGCTGGTGTCGACGGTGGCCGTTGTGCTCGCGGGCTTCATCGCCATTTTGTCCGACTTCTTTATGCGCGCCATGATGTTTGGCGGCGGAGGCAATCGTGACGACAATCGCGCCGGCGCGGTATTCTTTGTGCTGGGAATTATCGGCATCATCCTCGCGCCGCTTGCCGCCCAGCTCATACAGCTCGCCATCTCGCGCCGGCGCGAATACTTGGCTGATGCTTCGGGCGCGCTCTTGACCCGCTATCCAGAAGGGCTCGCCTCTGCACTTGAAAAGATCCATGCCTACGGCCGCCCCATGCGCCGGGCCAACAACGCCACCGCGCACCTCTTCATCGCCGATCCGTTTGGCGGCGACAAACGCAGCATGACGCAAAAGATTTCTAGCCTCTTCCAAACCCATCCACCCGCCGCCGAACGCATCAAGCGCCTGCGCGACATGGGTTAAGACAAATGTGATATAACATTTGTCACGGAAGAGTGGCCGAGCGGTTTAAGGCGCACGCTTGGAAAGCGTGTAAGGGGCAACCCTTCGCAGGTTCAAATCCTGTCTCTTCCGCCAAAAAAATGAAAACCCAACCCTAGCCACTATCAGGAAATTCCTAGAGCGTTGAAGGTTTCAAACGACGAGCTTTTAAATAAATTTATGAAAGACCATCCACTTTGGGAAAATGACAAACTGGGCGCTGGTTCTGAATTTTACAATGGCAAAGCCAGTGTGTATGAAGAGTTTAGCCAAGCAGAAGACGCTCCTAAAAAAGTAGTTGGTTTTTTGGCATCAAAAATGGAAGGAAAAGTAGTTTTAGATTTTGGATGTGGTACGGGTAAATTTATCTCCGAATTTGCCCCCTTGGCAAAAACATATTGGGCAGTTGATATTTCAGAAAATCAATTGGCGATTGCTCGAAAGAAAGCCGGAGCATTTCATAATGTAAAATTTTTAAAAAACGACGAGAATACTATATCGCTGGAATCAGATTCGGTCGATGTAATTTTCGCAAGTTGGGTGATTGGGTCAATTCACAACCTAGACTTGAGAGCCAGAACAATCACAGAGCTTAGAAGAATCCTCAAACTAGATGGCTCAATTTATCTCGTAGAGAACGATGTCAGTGGAGAATTTAAAAACATTATTGAAGGCGAAGCTGGAAATGGAAAGACACGCATTAAGCAGGAATGGTTAGAAAAATCGGGATTTAGAAAAGCACAATCTTTTGAAACATTTTTTGAATTTAGAAATTTAGAAACTGCAAAGGGTGTTTTTAAGATTATTTGGGGAGATGAAATAGCCGCAAAAATAAGTTCCGAGAAAATAACACACAATATTGCTATCTATGAAAGCAAAAAATAACCAAATCTTAGAGTCAACTTGGCATGTTGTGCAAAATGCAAATTTTGTAAAAATCAACCACACCAAAATAACAGAATTTTCAGGCGGTTTTGAAAAGCATGCGAATCATTATTGGCTGAGGGATTCGCCGTTTGATATTGAACAATTAAGCACAAATCAAAAGTTGATGTTTATTGTGGTATTTAATGTAATTAGTTTTTCATATTGGGGAAATCCATACTGGAATGTTGAATACAAAGGAAAACTTTATACGAGAGGTTCGTGGAGTTTGGTCGCAAGTATTTTCAGAGCAATAGAAGAAGGTGCGGATATTTTGAATCCTGTGTTTCTTGCAACTGTCTCTAAAGAAGAATTGTCCAAAATTTTAAGGGGCAATGTGGAAATCCCACTATTGGAAGAAAGGGTAAAAATCCTTAATGAAGTAGGTACAATCTTAGTACAAAAATTTGATGGACAATTTTCATCCTTAATACGCGAATCAAAGAATGACGCAATTGTTTTGGTAGACCTTATCCTTGAAACGTTTCCTTCTTTTCAGGATTTTGCATTGTACAAATCAGAAAAAGTATTTTTTCAGAAAAGAGCGCAAGCACTTGTTGAAGGTATTTATTCAATCTTTCAAGGCAAAGGATATGGCGAGTTAAAAAATATAGGAGCTCTTACTGCCTTAGCCGATTATATAATTCCTAATCTATTGCGAAAACTTGGAGTACTTGAGTATTCGGCAGAGTTGAGCAAAAAAATTGATAATGAAGAATTGCTACCGAAAGGCAGTCCTGAAGAAGTTGAGATAAGGTCTTGTACAATTTGGGCGATTGAATTGATACGAAAAACACTTGAAGTTCAAAATATAGAAGTTTCTGCTTTGAACATTAACGATTATTTATGGTCTGTCGGAGGAAATGCAGACACGCCCTTCCATCGGACAAGGACTACGGCGTACTAATTTGAGTAATCCACCGCACCCTTACCTTTTATTTGACTTTGGCTTGGGCAACCTTGAACCGTTGAAGGTGAATTTTGTGAACACCTTTTAGTTTTTGTACACTTTTATCAAGATTCTCGAATGTGAACCGTACCGTATCTTTGGTTCAAAGTTCCGACAATCGTTCCCGCACCAAGAACTTAATAGGACAGACCCACATAGTACTGCTACACTGTCTATATGAGAATTTTTATTGAGCAATCAGGAGAAAAACGCAAGCGGAACATTTTTAATAAAGAAACAGGAGTGTATGAACGGACTGTGGATTTTCATGTCACGTACCCCTATGCATACGGGTACATCTTAGGTACCCTCGCTTCAGACGGCGGCGAATTAGATTGTTACGTTATCACAAACAAAAAGCTGGAGGCGTGCTCAATAATTGAAGGTGAACCAATAGGAATGGTTGAGTATTTCGAAGATGATCAACCGGACCATAAAATACTGATCTCCTTAAAGGGAGAGGATTTTAAGGTTGATGCTGAGGTTAAAACAAAACTGCTGGATTTTAACGCTCGATACTACCAAGATCAACCGAACCGAAATACGAGGGTGGGAAATTTTTTAGGAAAGGAAGAAGCAGTGAAGGAGATTGAGAAGTCGAGTGCTCTAGCTCAAGGCAGTAACTAGCGAACAGCGTTTTTGCTAGAATAAAAGCGATGGCGAAAGACACCTCATTTCACGACTATATTGTGTATGATGTGCTTCGCGACATCTCAGACATCACAAGCCGAGCGATGTTTGGCGGACATGGTGTATATCAGCAAGGGAAGATATTTGCCATCATTGTGGATGGTGAACTGTATTTCAAAGCAAACGAAAGCACAAAGAAATTTTTCTTGGAACGTGCCAGCCACCCATTTGCCTACAGCAAACGAGACGGGAAAACGTACACGATGAATTATTGGTTGGTCGGAGAGGCGGTCTATGAAAACCGTGACGAGTTGAAGGAGTGGGTTGCGACGGCCATTAATGCGAGTAGGTAAGAGCAGTCACTATTTTTATAATATTACCTATGCAAATAAAAGCGCGCTACCCAAATGAAGAGACGCTGGTCGGTGAGATCGACCGGCGGGTACCGGAACTGTTACAAAGTCTTAGACAGGCGCTTGAGAGCGACGAGGCCGAATATATACGGCAGAAAGGGAAGTTTGTTTTGGGAATAGTTTTCGCCGTCGCTGGTTTTATTTTATTTACATTTTTTACCGATGGATCATTTGGTGTGTACGATTCGTCGCCACCGCTGTTTTTTTCACTCTTATTCCTCTCATGCTTGCTCGCGGGCACGGGCGGCTGGTGGATTTTCAAAGCTGGTACCTTCATCGCTAAGTTCAACAAAAAATTAAACGCACTGCTGTTCCCGTTGGTTTTCTCACTGTTTGACCTAAAGAGCGAGACAGTCGGTAGTGCGGTTGAAATTACAGCCGCATCGACCCTGGCTGATATTTCTCTCACCGACGACCAAGCGAAAAAGGAGATAGTATTGAACGTGCTTGCCGCTTCGGAGCTCGTGACTGAGCCGCATAACACCAACACAGTTGATGACGCGTATGAAACAAGAATTGGCGGCAAGCACTTTCAGGTAACAGAACTTGATCTCTCGCACCAGACTGGTAGCGGCAAAAATCGTCATGTCAAACATATTTTCAAAGGCTATTTTGCTTCATTCGAGCTTGATCGAACGCTGGTAGGCAAAACCTTTGTCTCAACCGAAGGTGATAAGCACGGCTTTGGCCACCGGTCATTTTGGAAATCGTTGGCCGGGGCTGGCGCTCTCACGACCGAGCTTGAGTGGAATGATTTTGAAAAATTACTACACGTGGCTACAACCGATCCTATTGAGGCGCGGTATGTGCTTTCTACCGATTTCATGAGCGACTTGCACAACTGGTGGCAAGGGAGGAAAGCGAACATTCGCATCTCGTTCATCGGTAATCAGGTGTACCTGCTGTATCCGGATAATAAAATTAGGCTTGGCCGCAGTGTGGGGAGGCTGACCGACAGCGAGGTGTCCGACTATACCAGAACAATCGCTGTGCCTCTCCTCCACGTGCTCTACTTGATTGAGGACGTGGAAAAGCAGTTCAATCACCCTCGTTAAATTTTTGACAGATTGCGGGCATTGACGTATAAAGACGACGACTCGGTTCTTTTTTGCAACAGGAGGACGTGCTATGTACAGCCTCATTGCCGTGCTTTTGTGCGTTGCCTATGGTTTTATTCAATATCGAGCTGCCCACTGCCTTGATAAATTTCCATGGTATCTCAGCGGCAACCTGATCATGCCTCTGCTGGTGATTTCGATCATAATGATCTTCACCCGCCGCAACCGCACCAATGGTTTGCGCTGAAATGCGCAAGCTGAAGTACACACCGCCGCCTTGCTTTTGCTTGGCGGCGGTTTCTTGTTTTTCTAGGTATAATGGTGCCATGAAAAAATCTGACCTCTTAAGCCTCCTCGTTACTTTCGTGGTCGGATTTTTGGGTGGCGCGTACCTCTATGTGACGCAGTTTGCCACTCTCTATAATCCTGATGTGGTGGCTACCGCCGAGGAAGTCGATACCTTTACCATCGTCGGAGAGGCCTACGGCGGCTGTCGCAACCTCTGCCCGTCGTTTAAGCTCGAACACAACGGCGAATACCGCTACCTCTACACCCCAGGCGTAGGGTTGGATCAAGTCGTTCGCGAGGGTATTTTGCCGCTTACTCTCCAATCTGAGCTGAAAAAAAACATCACCCGCCTTGAACTTATTGCACAGTCTAAAAAAATTCAGCCGGCGGTGTGTAATTCATATACTGACGGTATTGATGTGCGCTACACTATCACGCAAAATGGAGACGAATTTATCTTAAATTCATGCGGTACCGCCACCTTGGCTGACAGTCCGCTCTGGACCAGCCTTGCCAAAATTTGGAATTATTTTGAAAACCGCATTTAGGTGAAAGTTCTAAAAAAGTCTCACGTATGAAAAAGTGCAGGGGTAGCTATCCTGCACTTTGTTCTTAACGGAATTTGAACGTACCTATGCAATCTAAATCATTGTTGATCGCCATTGCGGCGCTCGCACTAACCGCAACCGGCGTGCAGGCCTATGGTGGCAAAGACCTACTCCGAAGAGCGGGTTTGAGTGAGGCAGAGCAGGTGGCATTTGAAGAAGCGCGCCAACTACGAGAAGACGGAGACTATACGGCGGCGCGCGGCGTGCTTGAAGAAGCAGGAGTGACCGAGGAAACTCTAGAGGCAATTAGGAAGGCGGCCCGAGACGCTCGTCAAGAAATGCATATGGCAGTTCTGGCAGGAGATTTTGCGGCGTTCAAACGTGCCATTGTCGACACGCCACTTGAAGACTTAATCACCACTGAAGCAGACTTCCAAGCCTTTGTTGAGGCGCACGAACTCAAAAACGCCGGCAAATTAGACGAAGCGCAAAGTGTGCTTGATGACTTAGGCATTCAGCCGTCGCTGCATCCGCACGGACACTTCTTTTGGCACCAGGGAAGCGAGTTGACCAGTGAGCAGAGAGATGCGCTTTCTGTTGCGAAACAAGCCAACGACCGAGAAGCCGTCCAAGCGATCTTGGAAGAGGCTGGAGTCGATCGGGGTCCGCACTGGCACCGTTAACATTTCTATTTCTTGCAAAAGAAGTGCGACCAGGCACTTCTTTTGTTATGATTGAGCGATGAAAAAAACGCTCCTCCTGCTTATCTTTTTCGCAGCGCCCACGCTCGCTTACAATCCGACCACTATTGATCCGTCCGAACCGTATGAACCAGTAGAAGTTTTTAATGGTGAACCTTCCGTCGCGCGAGAATACCTCGGTCAGCTCGATGATTTCCCAGAAATGATGGAACTTTCTTCAGCCGAGCCGTTTACACTCACGGTTGAAATTCGACAGCGTGACCAAGGAGAGCCGTATGAATTTGCGCTGATCGCGGTACGAGTCAACGAAGACGGCACTGGTGTCACGGAAATTGCTCGCTTGAAACAGCCAATCGAAGAATGGCGCCAGGTGAGTGATAGCGTCATGGGAATGAAGTTTTTGGTGAGCGAGCCGCTACAAGTACCAGTCGAGGCCGGTACGTACCGAGTCGAAATCAGCACGCCCGACAACGGTGGCGAGTATATGTTGGTGTTTGGCGAGATGCCGACGAAAGCCGGATACTTCGCTATGCTCGGCAATATCTTTGAAACACAGCAAAATTTCAAACTTTCGTGGCTACACATTTTTGCTTCATCGTATGTGTATTACCCAGTCGGCATCATCATTGTGTTGGCCGGGTTGTACATTACTTGGCGACGACGTAAACAGATTGCTCATGTGGCTTAAATTTTTGGTCATCTTCATCGCCGGTCTGGTTTTGATGTATTTTGCGAATCTAGCCTTTCTCGGCCAGTTGTAATTGACGAAATAGTAGTTTCGGGGCATACTAGCTCCGCTTGAGGGGCGCCCGCAAGCGGGCGCCCCTTTCTCATTTATTTTTATCCTTTATGTCACAAGAAATTCGCAATATCGCCATCATCGCTCACGTCGACCATGGCAAGACCACGCTCACCGATGGTCTCATGGAATTTACCGGCGCGCGCGAGGAGGGGCAGTCGATGGACAGCAACGCGCTCGAGCAGGAGCGTGGCATTACGATTTACGCGAAAAACACCTCAGTGACCTACAAGGGCACCAAAATCAACATTGTCGATACCCCCGGCCACGCTGACTTTGGTTCGGAAGTGGAACGCGTGCTCCGGTCTATCGACTCTGTGCTTTTGGTTGTCGATGCCCAGGAAGGGCCGATGCCACAGACTCGCTTTGTGCTCAAAAAATCCCTCGAACTCGGTCTCAAACCAATTGTAGTTATCAACAAAATCGACAAGCCAGCGGCTGACCCGCACCGCACTGAGGAGCAGGTGCTTGAACTCTTTCTCGAACTCGGTGCATCTGACGAACAGTCAAATTTCCCAGTGGTGTACGCGATTGGCCGCAATAAAGTCGCCAAACGAAAAATGGACGACGAACTCAAAGATCTTTCGCCCGTGCTCGACGTGGTGCTCGAAAAAGTGCCGGCGGCAAAAAGTTACGTAGAAGGCGAAGCGCTTCGCGCTCAGGTGTTCAACCTTGGCTACGACAATTTCCTTGGCCGCCTGGCCGTTGCACGCGTGTATGATGGGAAGATAGCAAAGGGCATGCCGGTCTTTATCAAGGCCGACGGGCAGCCGATAAAAAAGGGAAAGATTGTGAAACTCTCTGGCTACCAAGGTGTCCGGCAGGTAGAAATTCAAGAGGCCGGAGCGGGCGACATTGTGCTCATTGCCGGTCTTGAAGACATTAACATCGGCGAAACCATCACCGACCAGGAGGGAGCGGATATTTTACCTGCCATTTCCATCGACGAGCCGACCGTCGGTCTGCAGTTTTTGGTTAACTCATCGCCGCTCGCCGGCCGCGAAGGTAAATATGTCACCTCTCGCCAAATCGGCGAGCGGCTGATGAAGGAAAAAGAAATCAACGTCGGCCTCCACGTCGAAGCGGCTGGCGGCGATGCCTATAGTGTCTTTGGTCGCGGTGAAATGCACATTGCGATTCTCCTTGAGAACATGCGCCGAGAAGGTTACGAGCTCTCAGTCTCACAGCCAAAGGTCATCATCAAAGAAGAAAACGGCGAAAAACTTGAACCGTTTGAAGAAGTCACTGTTGATGTGCCAAATGAATACCAAGGAGCGGTCATCGAGCGGCTCTCGAACCGCGGCTTCATCATGCAAAACATGTTTATCCATGAAAACCAAGTTCGCCTCCTCTTTGAAGGCCCAACGCGGGGGCTTCTCGGTTACAAGAATCAGTTTGTGATTGATACTAAAGGAGAGGGAATTCTAGCTTCGCGCTTTATTGAGTTCCGTCCATACATCGGGGAGATCAAGAAACGCCAGGTTGGCAGTATGATCTCAATGGAGAGCGGCAAAGCGCTCGGCTTTGCGCTCTGGAATCTCCAAGACCGCGGCGAATTGTACATCGGTCCTGGTACCGAAGTGTATGAGGGTATGGTGGTTGGCAATACGTCAAAAGGCGAAGAGATGGTGGTCAATCCAACCAAAGGCAAACAGCTCACCAACGTTCGCGCGTCCGGCAGCGACGACGCCATCACGCTGACGCCGCACCGTCCGCTCACGATTGAGATTGGTCTTGAAATCATGCAAGAGGACGAGTACCTCGAAGTCTGTCCAAAATCCATCCGCCTCCGCAAGCAAAAACTCAAAGAAGGAGACCGGAAAAGGACACCTAGATGATTTATATATTCCTGCGTCTTAAGGCGCAGGCTAAGGGTAGAAAAAGTAGCGGGTGCGTATGCACCCGCCACTTTTTCTAAAACCGGAGTATAATAAAAAAGTTACAAAGTAACCTTATATATATGGAATCAATCATGTTGGATGTGAACTGGACCGCGGTTGTTGTCGGTGCAGTGTTAGCGTTTATTGCCGGGTGGGTATGGTACTCACCGAAAGTATTTGGCACCAAATGGGCCAGCGGCTCAAAAATTACGATGAGCGGCACCAAGCAGATGCCTATGGCGCCAATGCTCGCACAAGCAGTCGGCACGTTTTTATTCGCTTGGGTCATCGGTGTCACCGAAACAACCAGCAACATTGCGCTCGCCATTTTAATCGCGATTACTTTCGCAGTACTTGTGAAAGCGGCCGGACTTTTCTCACAGAAGAGTAAGTACGCAATTTGGGTAGACGCAAGCTACATCCTCGTGATGGCACTCATCATGATCTTGACGCACGCGGTTTTGTAAACATGCAGTTTTTTGGACTCATCGGACTGCTCGTCACGATGGCTTTAGCGGCGTGGTGGCTGACGAGTAGCGGGCCGCTTTCGGTGTCGCCTCGCGATAGCGAGGCGACAGAATCAACCTACCAAGAGTCAATTGACGCCGCCAAGGAAGCCGCTGATTTGCTTGGTGGTTCGGCAGCTCGTTCGAACACTATGGTTGTGGTGTATGACGGTTTCAATGTGCCCACCGACACGACCACCCTCGATCTATCAGGCCGCGGTCTCTCTGGTTCACTGAAAGCGGAGATTCGTCACCTGTCTTCACTCCAGGAGCTTAACCTTAGTCGCAACAACTTCACCGGACTACCAGCTGAGGTCGGACAACTATCACAGCTCGAAATTCTTAACTTGTCTCACAATCCTCTCACCGGCCTTCCGCAAGAATTGGGAAATTTGCAAAAGCTCAGAGTGCTCGACTTACGAGGTACTGACTATTCAACCTTCGATCTTGAAATAATTAGAAAAAACCTACCTAATTCTACGCAAATTCTCGTAGATTGAGGAAAATATTTGGCTGTTGTAAGAAAAATCCAACTGAGAAGTCATAATCTATATATGAAATACATATACCTTTTAGTGGCAGGAGTCTTTTTTATAAGTTTTCCAAGTGTCGGACAGGCACTTAGCTGTATCGATCCGGAGGGAATGGTGGGGTACAGCGTAAAGGAACCAAACTACCTCATTGTCACTGCCACGCCGAAAGAAAATCGTGAACATGTCAAAAAGAAAGCCGACATGGAAGGTCTGTACGACAGCGGGTACACAGCACAGTTTTTGGACATCAACACAGCACACAAAGGTACCGCTCCAGATGGTCAATGGGTTTACTTTGAACGAAATGACACTTGGAATTATCTTTGCGCCGGGGAACCGCCGCAAATTGGTACGGAAAACATATATGTGATCAACATCCCCGTCAGCGTTTTTGACCTACCAACGGTCGTGAACGTTCATCAGGCCGGTTCTGATATTGCGAAGAAACTCTTGAAGGCGCTAGAAGACAGTGAAGAAGAACAGGAACCGGCCGTGTATGAAGTGCCGAAAGCTGACTGGGTGCAACGCTTGACCGACGAACTTAAAGACATGGCGTTCCTCATTGAAGTGAAGCTGTCTGAATGGAAGTACTGGCTAGGGAAGTAGTATTGACATACCGTCGTTTACCATCGTATCCTTCGTTTGGAAAGGAACATACGATGGAACTTGAACCCATGTCTGGGCCGGAGATTGTTGCATTTTACAATTACGCGGAAGCTCTTCTTGAGGGCAAAGTGCCGCTACCGCCCGGAATGACAAAACTTGGCGAAAATCTCGAAGCGGTAATCAAGCAAATGCTACTTTTGCGTGCGGTACTAAGAACTACCGACTACAATTCAGTTGATGCGGTGCGGCGCGAATTTTGGGTGGTGAACTCGCACTTTTTACACGCCGCGCTTGAGTATCAGCCCACACCTCGTTACCTTAACTAGAAAACTTTAAAAGGCCGTCCGCGCGGACGGCCTTTTCTTTTGCTACAATAGTAAGGTAGAGATTATTCGACTAATTTGATGTCTATGACAACTCATCAAATAGCTTCAACAATTATCAAACTATACCTATATGCGGCCATAGCGACGCTCTTACTTCTGGTGGCCACCAGCGTCACCGAAGCCAGTACTACAGTCGTGCCGGGACACGAGCGCTTCGATGCAGATCACAATGGCCATCCAGATGCCGGACAGTTCGTCAACGGTCACTACACTTCTGTGTATGCCTACGACGACGCCAACTGGTATTGGGATCTGGGTGACGGTCGCGTGCAGGGTACGGTGCCGGGTATTGAATACCTCGATCCCGAATTTCTTACTGTCTGTGACTATGTGATCAACTATCGGGCGGATTTTGGTAACGATGAGTTCATGAACACCGGTTCCATTCTCAATCTTATCAACTGCTCCGGCTACGACGATAACAATCAGTACAACTACCTGATTGTCCATAAGGACGACCCGCGCTACACCGGCAACCCTGACTGGGCAGTCTGGGGTGACTGGGAATACCACAATCTTATAACGAGCAAGTTTGGCAATTTGGTCAAACACTACATTCAATGATGCTTAGGGGAAAAACGAGGTCTGCGAGACCTCGTTTTTCTATGGCATAATGTAAATATATGAAAATTCTATACATTTCACTCGTGGCAATATTGCTTATTTCGCCACACCTTACACTAGCGGAATACGGTTCATATCCGGTTGACCGAAGCAGGCTTGATTCGGATACAGTAGCGTCAATTCCGATACCGATCTTATTCGGTGTTTCTTTTGCGGACATTGATCCTGACTTTGGTGAAGCGCGCGATGATGGTGAGCGCTCACATGAAGGAGAAGATTTACTGGCGCCCCAAGGCGCTCCAGTGGTTTCGCCGACGGCCGCGATCGTACTTAAAACCGGCGAGGAAAAAAGTGCTGGCAAGTACGTCTACACAGCCAACCCGGGCGGCGAGACATTCCGCTACTTGCACCTCGACACGATCGCCAACCTTAACTCGGGAGACGAGCTTGAACCGGGAGATTTTATCGGCACGGTCGGAGACACCGGAAATGCTCCTCCTGGCGTGTATCACCTACATTTTGAAATTCGAGACGAAGACGACCAAGCAACTGATCCTTATCCGCGCCTGACCGACAGCTTCACGCTCAAAGAAAAAATGTCGTTCCTCCGGGGTATTTTTAGCAATATTAGAAATGACGAAGAGTATGCAGAATTTTTGGTTGCGAATTTTGCCACCGATTTAGAAACGGCCGTCCAAGCCGGCCTTAATGTACCACCGGTAGTCGAAGAAACCTTGGCGGAAAAGGGAATTGTAAGTCAAAGAACCGCGCTCCAAGAACTCTCTGCTCTCGTTGCCAGCATACCAAAAGCGGTGGCTTCTGGACTGACACGAGGAGACCAGGGAAGTACGGTGGCGCTACTCCAACTCTATTTGATCTACGCTTCCGACGGTCCAGCGCGGGACGCGTTGGCGTCGGTTGGTCCGACTGGCTATTTTGGAAATGTGACGGTTGCGGCACTCACCGAATATCAGGAAGATCAGGTGATAGCGTTCGAGAAAGGTGTCTACGACGAAAAAACTCGCGAGACGATGATGAAGCGCAGTGTAATCATCCTCAACCTTCCATAGTAATCGTTCCGCTAGATGCCGAGAGTCTTTAAAAATACTTTGAGTTCCTCGCCGGTTATTTTTCGGTACTGATTTGGCTTTAATTTCCCAAGCTCGATGTTGAGCACACGGACGCGCTTCAACGTCTCTACTTGGTATCCGAGGGCCGCGCACATGCGGTCGAGTTGGTGTTTTTTGCCTTCGGTGAGAATGATACGAAAACGTTTCTCGTTTGCTTCGTGAGGGATGAGACGGGCTGGTTTTGTACGATAGCCTTCGATGTCGACGCCGCTCGCCATCACTCTTTGAAACATCGGCGAAATGTTTTTGTCGACCGTGACGTCGTATTCTTTCTCGTGTCCGGCTTCAGGGTCGAGCAGTGGGGCAGTGACGCGGCCGTCGTCGCTTAAAATGAGCAACCCTTCGGCACCCTTCGGCAACCGGCCAATTGGCGCGACGTGAGCGAGGCCGTGCTCTTTTTGAATACGCGTGAGGACGTCACGCTCTTCATCGTCACCGCCGTGAGTCACGACGCCCCGGCCTTTGTAGTAAGCGTAGTAACTTTTGTCTTTGGTCGTTCCTGTTACTTTTATCTGGTCAGTCTCACTTACCATCTGCCCAATCACAGCCGGTTTTCCATTCACCAACACGTGACCGGCGGCGATACGCACATCGGCCTCGCGCCGAGAGGCGACGCCCATTTCGGCCAGGTATTTATTAATTCGAATGGGAAATTTCATTTCGACACTATGTCACAGTGCGAGCGAAATGCAACTTTTATAACAGTTCGGTGACATAAGAATGTGTGGATATTCCGGGAGTTGTCCCCTCGTTGCCTATTTTTCACACGCTCCGATGTTTGGACACCACTACAAGCACTGTACCCCCGCGGACGTTCAAAATAGGCAATGAGGGGCGGGTTTCGATATCCCACCTATTCCTACCAATTCTGACAGTAGCGAGTTTCAAATTATTCGTTTTCGTGTCACTATTGACAGCACGCGCTTTATGGAACAACCTTACGCTTTGCCACCGAGTGATGAGGAATTGGTTAAAAAAACCTTGGTAGACAAGGAGCAGTTCGGCGAGTTGATTGATCGGTACGAAGCGAAACTCACACGCTACATCGCCCGGCTCGGTATCCGCAATGCGGAAGATCAGCGGGATGTCTTGCAAGAAATATTTATCAAGGTGTATAAAAACCTAAACGGCTTTGATACCACGCTCTCATTTTCGTCGTGGATTTACCGCATCGCCCACAATGAGGCGGTTAGCTGGTACCGGAAATCATCGGTCCGACCCGAGGGGCATCTGGTGTCAGACAGCGATGAAATTTTTTCGCTTTTGGCGAGCAAGGATATTCGAGCTGATGTGCAGTTTGATAAAACTATCAATGTGGCAGAATTGAACAAAGCGCTCTTTTCACTCCACGACAAATACCGGCAAGTACTCGTCTTACGCTTTTTTGAACACAAAGAGTATGATGAAATATCAGATATTTTGCAGATACCAATAGGTTCGGTAGGAACACTTATTCATAGGGGCAAAAAACAGCTAAAAGCTGCATTAAATCATGAAGCAATACGTATATAGTGATATGGCCGAGCAACCACCACAAGAACTCAAACAGGCGGTTTTGGAACGCATCGAAGAGGAGCGGGTCTGCCCCAAGTCTCGCTGGTTTTTCTGGTGCCAGGATAGTTTTATTTGGTTCTTGTGGGCGGTCGCCGTGTTCATAGGGGCGGTAGCGATCGCGGTCACGCTATTTGTCGTGACCCACCGCCAGTATGCGCTCTACGAGGCAACCCACGAAAACTTCACTACTTTTTTTGTAGAATTTTTGCCATACCTCTGGTTTGCGGTGTTGGCGGGCATGGTGCTCATGGGAGTCTACAACTTGCGGCAGACCAAACGAGGCTACCGACACCCGCTCTGGCTTTTGGTCTCGAGCAGTGTCATGTTTAGTTTTGCTGGCGGCGCGCTCTTGCAGGCGTTTGGTTTTGGTTATCTCATCGACCACACGCTCGGGCAACAACTGGCCATTTACATGTCACAGGAAAAGCTGGAGCAAAAACTCTGGCAGGTGCCAGCGGAAGGGCGACTTATTGGTCGTCGGGTACTCGAGGAGACAGACGCGCCGGCCACGACAATCGTGTTTGAGGATATTTCTGGCAACCGCTGGGTGACGAACGTGACCGAACTATTGCCTCGCGACCTGGAACTTTTGCGTAGCCAAAAAACCGTCCGGCTCATCGGCACCATCACAGACGAAGGCAATAAAAATTTTCATACCTGCGGAGCGTTTCCGTGGTTACTTGACGACAATTTTTCTTCCCGAGAACTAAGCGCAGAGCGGCGGGCGTTTCTGGAGCGAGCTTATGAACATATGCACCGAGCTGACGAGCGTCTCCTCATGCTCGAGAAGGAAGCGTTCGCTGGTGTTGCGACTACCACCGCTGTACCGGTTGGCATATGTGCTAATCTGGCCATTATGCGCAAATTGGGAATCAGGTGTGAGCAAGTCGCGTGCCATAGCTTCTAGCCCCTGTCTATTGCCAAATTTGGACTCTTGTGTTCTAGACTTGCTTTTTTGAAAGAAAGGAGTAAAGTAACCGTAACACGACAAATCTCTTTCTGCCGTGTGATTACTTCGTTAGTCAGGGTAAAATTTATGAATATCATTACTTTCACAAAGCAACGCTTCACTGCGCGCTTTTTTGCAGCTGTGACCGTTCTGTCTTTAGTATTAAGCGCCTTCCCGGCGTCTTTTTTTGTCGCGTTTGCGGCGACCAGTATTTTAGGTCCAGCTAATGCGGCTTTAACGCAAGCCTCACCGCGACATGACTCGAGTTCAGTGGACGCGGCGAGCCATACGAACTTAGTGCTGTCTTTTGATTACAATGCCGAGTTGATTGATTCGGGAGACAAATTCACGTATGGCTGGCGATCTGTCAGTGTTGATAATGAACTTGGTTTCGTGAATGGTAAGAACGAGACAGGCCAAAATCCAGCCACAGATGAAACCGGCTCGATCTTGATCAATTTGCCTCTAGAAGCACAAGCGGCTGATTTGCAAATTTATTTTGAAATGACAGCCAATGCGGAAGACGACGAGGTTTCCATCACTAACTACCAAGTCACAGGCGACGTGGCTGAACCACCGGCAGAAGAACTAAATCCAAACATCACTCTCTGTCATGCAACGGAAGCGGATGCTAACCCCTATATCGTTAATACTGTTGACGCAAAAAGTATCGTAAATCTGCCAAACGGACATGATGACCACATTGATGGTGGTTTGGACGACCTTGGAGATATCATTCCACCCTTTGACTACAATTTCGACGGTGGTGCGATTGAGCATTACGACGGAAAAAACTGGACTACCCTTTACAGCAACGGCCTAACTGGGGAACAAATCTACAATCAAGGAGGTTGTGACGGTGAACCAGTAGTTGAAGAATGTCCACTTGGGTACACCGGTACTTTCCCAGACTGTGTACCGCCGGTAGAAGTATGTCCGGAAGGCACGGTTGGAGAGTATCCAGCTTGCGAACCGATTGGCACTGACAAAGAAGTAATCACGGCCTGTAAATATGACGGACAAGAAAACCCAATCGCTGGCTGGCACATTACCTTCACGAACGGAGACGAAAGTTATATCAAAGAAACCGGGCCGCTCGGCTGTGCTGATGTGGCGGTTGACCCGGAAAATGGCCCTTGGAAGGTTATCGAAGAGGTGCGTGACAATTGGTACCAAGTCGATGTTTCGGCTACCTTTGGCGATGTCGAAGAGTATGAACAGGCTGAAATCTGTACTTTCTTTAACGAAGAAATAACCGAAATACCAGAAAATCAAATTCTTTCGATTTCAGACGTAGTGATTGAAGAACCAGAATATCGCTGTGTATTCATAAACCGTGAAGTCGAAGTCGAACAGTGTGAAGCAGGCGAACACATTGGCGCCGCGACGGTGTTGGAAGCCAATCAAGGCACCCTTAAAAACGGCAACCCAATTACGCAAGCTGAACGCATCGATCCAGCGGCGGCGCTTGGCCAGCCCGACTGGGTATCGGGCGGCGGCACCGGTTTCTTTTCGATTGGCTTCGGCGGCTCGATTACGCTCGCCTTCACGCAGTTTGCGCTTGAAGTACCCGGCACCGACATTACTATTTACGAAGCGACCAATGGCACTACGTACCCAGTTGAACAAGCCACCGTCGAAGTGAGTCAAGACGGCACGACCTGGTTTGTAGCCGGTGTTGCGAACAACCCAGCCCCTAACCGCATTAGTTTTATCGACTTTGCAGGCACCGGCCTTACCTGGATCAAGTACGTGCGCCTCACCGACACCACGAACCCGGCGCTTCACGTCGCCCTTGCTGACGGTTTTGACCTTGATGCGGTTGTGATTACCGAAGGGGTGTGTGAAGAACCGCATCCCAAAGCCGAAGTGACCATTTGTAAATTTGATCCTGACCAACACCCACTCTCAGGCTGGCAACTCTCTCTGCTTGGCCAGAAACTCGAAGACATAAATGTGCCAGCCAATCTTGTGGCTGGCTTGGATACGACCACCATTCTTCAAGCTGGGCAGTCGTATGTCGCGAAAGCTCAAGGAACGTGGAATAACAACCGCACTCCGCTCAACACGGTGGATGCCGAATACTCAACTGAAGACGGTTGGTCGACTCACATGGACGGCTTCATCGGCTTCCAAACCGACATCCTTGAACTTCAGATCAATCAAGCTTTCGATCCAAACTCAAACTGGGGTCCGTACAACAGCCTCCATCGCTACATGCAGGGCTTTGTTCCTAGTACGACTGGCTCAGCCAACTTCCGTATTTTTGACGGCAGTGGTACGACTCCGCAACCCGACTGGTACAACGACAACACCGGCGTCATTGGTGTTGACCTCTTCGAGGGCTACACTGGCGTGACTGGTGAAAACGGCTGTGTCACCTTCAACAACGTACCGTACGGTGAGTATCGCGTGAATGAAATTCTGCAAGACGGCTGGGAGAACGTATCTGGTTTGAAACAAGTGAACGTTAACGAACCGCACAAGCGATTCAAAGTAGTCAATCGCAATATTACCGAAGCACCAACTTTTAATTTAGTAGCTGACAAGATCGTCTGTTCAGATGAAGAAGATTTGCCAGACTGGAACAATAATGCCGACGGCGCGCCCGACATCACGAACGAAACCGCCGCCGACTGGGTCGCTGAACACGAGTCTTGCCGTTTGGCAGCAGGCTGGGAATTTGAGTGGGCGTTGCCTGATAACACCAATCCCGACAGCAATCTGCCCGACTCGCCATTTTATGGCACAGCCTCAGGCAACTGGCACCTCTTTGGTGAGACGAACGCCGATGGCCGAACAACCACAGAAATCAGTCTTGCCCAGCTTGGCGAAGCTGGTCACCTATGGGTGCGCGAAGTATTGAAAGATGGCTACATTCCGTTCACCTACGGTCCTGGCAATCTTACCAACGACGACGATGTGACGGCAGAACTGTATTGTCACACCGACGGCAAAAACTACGACAACTTTGACCGTGTCGACGGTATTTCTGACGACCAAACGTATCACTGCGTCGCCTGGAACGTACCAATAGAACCGGAAGTAGATCGCTGTACGCTCGAAATTGTAAGCGACGAAACCACCTTGGTATTTGAAACCAATGGTTTCCCTGTGCACGCCAATGAACACGAAGCTTGGACGGCCGATATTACCGATGCCACTTGGATCTGGCCGACAGAATATATTGAAGATCCTGAAGTTGACACGACTTTCAACTTCATTGAAACATTCACCGTGAACGATCCGCTGGTTGCTTTGCTCGATGTGGCTGCCGACAATAGTTACCGAGTGTATGTAAACGACAGCTTGGCGCTTGACCGTTCTGATGTCGAAAACAACTTCCAAGCCCACACGCAAAAGGATGATGTCGACATTCTACCGTTTTTATTTGAGAACGCCGAGAATACCTTACGCATTGAAGTTACCAACTTAGGTGTCGATGGTGCCAACCAGGTTCAAAATCCAGCCGGACTTCTTTTCCGTCTTGATGTGACCGGCGAAGTCGGTTGCGAAGTGACCACAGCACCAGAACCCGAGAACGAAACCTACCTACTTGATGGCTATAAGTACGAAGTGGTAACCGACGCTGACCCAACTCCAGTAGCCGGTTGGACAATCTATGCGACCGATGGCGAAGAAGTTCTCTCAACTACCACCGACCAAACCGGCCACTACTCATTTGAAGTCACGGCTGGCGACTGGAAAGTGTACGAAGCACTACCTGAGCACTGGTTCCAAGACGACGTACAGCAAAACGGAAGTTCAGTCGAACTTGATAGCGACGAACTATACTGTCTCTTCGAAATTTCAAGCGAATCAGAATCAGATGACTACCAATGCGACTTCTACAACTTCTTTGATGAAAGTATCATCGATGAAGAACCAGAAACTCCTGGCACTCAATCCGGTGGCGGAGGTGGCCGTCGTTCACACGGCTCTTCGGGTGGTGATAATGACGGAAATGATACGCCAGCACCAACTCCGCTGGTCTTGGGCGAGCAAGTTAGCCTCGTGCCCTTTGGCGGAGCCAATACCGGTACTGGCAGCGATGACACTGCCGCCGTGTTTACCCTTCTCGTAATCTTGCTGGCCGCGCTCACCGTACGAACTCGTACAGAGAATGCCTAATCTCGCAGAAACCATTACAAAAAATCTACGCAAAGACCACTTCAAACTCGGAGTGGTTTTTGCCGTCATGGGGACTCTGGTTCTCATTGCCAACTTTTGGCCGCGGGGAACCAACTCGGTGCCGGCGCCACTGCCGGTTGCGGCTAGTAGCACGGTCACATCTCTCCAAACTGACCCGAACCTTTTCCCAGTCAGCCTTCGTATTCCAAAAATTAGCGTCGAGGCGGCGTTTGAAGAACCACTCGGACTTAGAAGCAACGGTGAAATTGAAGTACCAAAAATGTTCGACACAGTTGGTTGGTATCAGCATGGTCCGGTGCCGGGAAGCATCGGCCCGGCGGTGGTGCTGGGACACGTGGATTCGTATCGAGGTCCGGCCGTATTCTACTCGCTTGGTCAGCTGACCGAGGGTGACGAAGTTTTCATTACATTAAGCGGCGGTCGGGAAGCGCGGTTTGTGGTAGAAAAGTCAGAAGTATATCCACAGTCGGCATTTCCGACTGCTGAAGTGTATGGTGATATTGAGTATGCGGGCCTGCGCCTGATTACTTGCTCCGGCCAATATAGCCGGAGCGCTGACCGCTACAGCCACAATCGAGTCGTCTACGCTCGTCTTGTGGCAGGGGAGTAAGGGGGAGGTCTCGCCGAACACATTCCCCTCGCTAATGTTGACAAATATCAATTACATTATAAAATATATCATATGAGATGGTTTCGATTTCGAAACACCACGCTCGATCCATTACAGCGCGTATCGCTGGTTTTGATGGTGTCGTTAATTCTACTCACGTTTGTGGCGGCGAACCTTCACGCCAAGCTCTGGCAGTCTTCGCGCTGGTTGGTTTCGACCGTACTACCGGCGGTCATTGTTGAGCTCACGAATGAAGAACGTAGTGCCGAGCATGCGGGGCCATTGCACCGCAATTCAGTCTTAGATGAGGCCGCTCGTTTAAAAGCGCAAGATATGGCAGAGCATCAATACTTTGCGCACTACAGCCCAGCTGGTGTATCGCCTTGGCATTGGTTTGATGAGGCAGGATATGTCTACGCGCATGCCGGCGAAAATCTCGCTATTCATTTTACCGACTCGTCGGAAGTCGTTGAAGCGTGGATGGATTCACCAAAGCACCGCGAAAACATTGTCAACAGCCAATTCACCGAAATCGGAGTTGGCACCGCCAAAGGCGTCTTCGACGGGTACGATACGGTGTACGTCGTACAGCTATTTGGCACGCCGGCCGTTTTGCCAGCAGTATCGGAAGCAGTCGCTGTTTCCACCGCTCCTCGTGTTACTCCGACAGAAGTGTTACCGCTCACTGTCGTATATACGGAAACGGAAGCCGCGCCAGAGGTCGTAGCTGGCATCGACAGTGAGCCGTTTGGAGAAAGCGTTGCGGTGACTGAGCCTAAGAGCACAAGCACGGAGCCGGTCTTAGCCGCCGAAGCCAGTGAAGAAGTAGCCGATACTCTGGATGTGATCGTAGTTGAAACCGCACTCATGGCTACGTCTTCTGGACTGGCGGTCGCGACGGTAGTAGAAGAGGCTCCCACTGAAATCTCAAAGCCAAAAGCTGGCATTGCCACACAGCCAAACAAATTACTCCAGCGCATATATGTGGGACTAGCGCTCCTGGTGTTCTTGCTACTCGTTATTTCGGTGGCGGTTGAAACACGACGTTTACATTTTACGCAGGCGGCCTACGGCGTCTTGCTTATTTTTGGTATGGGTGGGCTTTGGTTTATCCACTCACTCCTCACCGGCGGCGCGGTTGTCATCTAGCTTGAATCACCGTTTCTTTGTACACTACAGAAGTGAAAAAACGTGCGACTTCCCTGCCACTCGCAGAAAAAAAATTAACTAAAGACGGGCCTTTTTCTAACATTCCACTGTACGCCACCAGGCCCTCGGCCGGCTTTCCCACTCCGGGCGATGACCTTGTCGAGCGACCGCTTGATTTGAATGATCTGCTGATAGATAATCCGGCCGCTACGTTTTTTGTTCGTGTCGCGGGCGATTCGATGGAAGAAGCCGGTATTTTTGACGGAGATATTTTGATTGTTGACCGATCGATTAACCCTGCGATTGGCAAGATCGTGGTGGCGGCTGTGTACGGTGAATTAGTGGTAAAGCGTCTCCTCAAACACGAAGGAAGCATGGCATTGGTGTCAGCCAAAGCTGGGTACAAGCCAATCATGGTGGCCGACGCTGACGATGTGTTTATTTGGGGCGTGGTGACCGGTAGTGTTCGGATATTTTCGTAAGATATGGGGGAGTACAGCGTCACTACAAATATGAGGTTCAATAACGCTTTGTTAGTGCGATCAACTATCGCGGTGATACTCTTCTTGTCGGCAAATGTGCCCGGAACAACCCACGCCGCCGAGGTGGCGGCGTGGGTGCCTTGGTTTGCCGAAGAATCCGGTGCCAAAAGCGCCCTTAAACACATAGATGAACTAGATATTTTGTATCCGTTTGTCTACGAAGTATCGACGGATGCGGACATTGTAAATAAAGTCGACTTGCGTGACCGGCACTGGCGCCGTTTATTGAATGAGGCCAGAGATGAGGATGTAAAGGTAATTCCCACCATTTCTTGGTTTGATGGCGATGCGATACATGAAGTGCTCCATGATGACGAGAAAAGAGACGACCACATTCGTGATATTGTCCGTTTAGTCAAAAATAACGACTTTGACGGTATCAACATTGACTACGAATCACGTTTGGCCGAAACCATTGACGACTACTCGCTCTTTTTGGAAGAGCTTGCCGATGCGTTGCCGCGCAAGACGGTGCTTACTTGTACCGTCGAAGCCAGAACCCCACCCGAATCTCTCTGGCGCGACGTGCCAAAAAGAATCGAGTACTCAAATGACTACCGAGCCATCAATCGTCATTGTGACTGGATTGAGATTATGGCGTACGACCAGCAACGTGCCGACCTGAAGCTCAATGACGAGCGGAAGGGCGTGCCGTACATGCCGGTGGCGGATGTCGAGTGGGTGGAGAAGGTTTTAGATCTCGCACTAGAAGATTTTGATAATGATAAAGTCATGTTGGGTGTGCCGACGTATGGCCGCGCCTGGGACATCACTGTGGCCAAAGAATGGTATCGTGACTACACGCCGGTCGCGACTCTCAACCATGAAGATGTGTTAAATATCGTGCAGAAGTATGGCGTGCCAATTGGGCGGACGGCGGGCGGCGAAGCAGTGGTAAGTTATTTTCCGGAAGATTCAGTATGGAAAATCTTTAACCAGTTGCCAACGCCAACCGGTACCCCGCTTGGCTATGAGGCTGCCGCCAAAGCGCTTCTTGTGGCGACTGTCGCCGAGATTGAACTACCAGTGCGCTTTGTGACGTGGAGTGACGCGGCGGCGATTGCAGATAAAGTAGAATTGGTTGACAAGTATAACCTGCGCGGCACTGCTATCTTTAAAATTGACGGCGAGGAAGACGAAGAACTTTGGGATTTGTTTTGACGAAATCAAAAATGCATTAACCCTTTAAAAAATGCCGCCGACGGGAACCGTCGGCGGCAATTATTTTGTGAGCAAAAGCCCGAAAGATCAGTTGTCGAAGTCAAAGTAACTGGCTTCAGCGAGGGAGATGTGCACTATTTCTGAAACATCGATTAGTTCACCAGCTTGCAGGTAACCAGTACTCCTGTAATTGTAATCAAAATTGACCACAACATAGGTTTTCCCACGGTAGGTCAGTCTGATGGGGTGTGTCGCCGTCGTTTCTCGTAGCTGCGCTTCAAGCATTTTTGGCAGTCTCGGGTCACCTTCATCGCCGGCCGGCCCGTCAAAGCGTTTAAACGGAATGCCGAGGTCGATCAAAACCGGAACCCAATAGAAATGGCGAAAGTACTCAAGATCGGCTTGCGACGAGTTGGCGAAGTTCAGCCGGGCGCTTTTTTCGGCCAGTCGGCGCATCTCTGAAGCTCGAATCCTCCAATCACACTCAATCATGGTTGAAACTATCTTCTTCAGATTTTTTCTGAAACGTGATTTTGTAAGCCAGGCAAGGATTATTGAGTCGCCGCTCTGGCTGGTAATTTCCTTTTCAAGAAGATCAAGAAGCGCCATACCCGCACCCATCGCGCGAACCATGTCGCGGCCGGTCATTCTACCCATTGTCATCTCCTTCGTATGTCTATCCTGCCTCCACAATGGAGAGCGCTCAGACGTTAGTACTATATCACAAAAACTATAAAAAGCAATAAAGTAGTAAAATGATATACTTGATCATGACATACGTTGGCGTACTGGACTGCAATAATTTTTTTGTCTCGTGCGAGCGGTTGTTTCGTCCTGACCTTCACGATAAGCCGGTTATTGTACTATCGTCTAACGACGGGTGTGTGGTGGCACGTTCTCAAGAAGTAAAGGACATGGGAATACCGATGGGTGTCCCTTATTTCAAGGTAAAAGACACAATAAAGGACAACAGCGTAGTAGTATTTTCCTCACATTTCGCTTTGTATCGCGATATTTCACAACGTGTATTCACGGTAATGAAAGATAAGTTAGATACCGTAGAACAATATTCTGTTGACGAAGCCTTCTTTCTAATAAACGACAGTGACGAGGTAATGCAGTTCGCCTCCTCTATAAAGGACAAAGTAGAGCAGGTGGTTGGAATCCCGGTGTCAATTGGAGTTGGACGATCAAAGACACTGGCTAAACTAGCAAATGGCGTGGCAAAACGAACGACCGGCGTTACGTGGTTTACCGACGCAGGATGGGAAGAGGAACGCGCTCGCACGTTGCTTCGGGATCTTTGGGGCGTGGGCCGACAGACAACGGTGGTTTTTCAAAAACTTGGACTGCACACAGCGGCAGACTTTCTAGCCATTGATCCCGCCCAACTCGAACAGGTATTCGGCGTGTTTGGCGTGCGGCTACGAGCTGAACTTTTGGGAACCGTGAATCTCCACGAGACAGTTATCCATACACCGCAAAAAAGCCTTATGAGCTCACGTTCATTCCAGGCGACAACGACCAACTATGAGGTGGTGGCTGATGCGGTGGCGTATCATGTTCGTCAGGCCGCCGAAGAGCTACGAGCTATGTGCATGCGAGCGGGCCATCTGCGCGTATCGGTACAGCCTAGCCGCTATAGCGACTATGTTTTGCAGGGTATTTCAGGTGAGAAATACCTCGAGGTGCCCACTAACGAAACGAAAGAACTGCTACAAGTGACACATGAATTACTCAAAAAAAATTTCCAACCGAACGTTCCCTACAAAAAAGCTGGTGTATTCTTTTCGCACTTCGTCCCTCAATCTTTTGACCAACAACCCTTATTTACTGACCTAGCGGCTACTACGACCGAGCTTGATGTGGTAATTGATAAACTCAATAAAGAAGCTGGCAAGCCGCTTATCACCATGGGCAATCATTTAAAAATGAGCGAGTGGCACAGTCGCTCCGATACTCGTTCGCCGGCATACACTACTAATTGGTCACAACTCCCGCGTGTGTCTGCTAACTAATAGACACGTGTACCATAAGTCTTATATCAAGTGTGTCTTCGAAAAAGTGTAGCTGGGCCATAAATAAACGATTTTTAAAAGGAACAAAAGTCACGGATAAAAGGTTATCAACAGCACTACTAAGGACAGCACTTTAAAGACAAAGTAAAATAAAGGAAGATCGATTGACGACATATAAGAACTTTTTTCAGGCTGAATCTTTTCATAAAAAAGCTCTCATATCTCCACCGTCAATCGAGCTGCTTCGCAAGTTGTCGCGCAGAAGCAATTAGTTATTTATTCAATAATCAATAAAACATGTCCGCAAATCCAACTCACGTTGGCATTTCGCAACGGGTGGTCGCGACACTTGTTGCCTGCGCAGTGGTACTCTTCTCTGCCGGAGTGTACCTCAACACTGCTCAAGCAGCTAACTTAGTACAAGTCAGTGACACCCTCACTGACTCAGATGTGAGCGTTGCTTCAGATCACACCATTGTGTTTACAACCCCAACTGGTGTCGCAAACGGTGAAACGATTACTGTCGACTTTTCAGACGGTCCGTTTGTGGTCGGTACTGTCGATCACACTGATATCGACGTTGCCACCACTTCAGACTTCACTCTGGCAGCTGACTGCACCGGTGCTGAAGATGCCAGCGCAGCCTTCTCCGGTACCACTCTCACTATTACGTTTTGTGCTGGAGATGGTGGTTCAATCCCGGCCAACGGCACCACTACCATTGAAATCGGTCTTAATGCAACTTCGCAAGTAGCCGGCAACGCCGAGCTTACAAATCCAGTGGCTGGATCATACGAACTTGTAATCACCGCGGGGACTTCAGACACGGGTCGCACTCGAATTGCAATAATCGATAACGTGCTGGTCACGGCGGTCGTCAATACCACCTTCGACTTCACTATTACTGGTCTTGCTACTACAACCGCAGTTAACGGTACTTCAACCACCGGCTCAACTTCACCCACCCTCATTGACTTCGGTGTACTTACGGCCAACCAGATCAAGTCTCTCGCTCAAAGACTCAATGTCGCAACCAATGCCCGTAACGGCTTCGTAGTGACAATAGAATCTGACGGCGACCTTGAATCTTCAAACGGCGCCATCATTGACAACTTTGACGAAGCTTCCGATGTGTCAGACACGGGCACTGCTTGGAACTCCCCATCAAATAACATCAACGACGAGACCACTTGGGGTCACTGGGGCCTCACATCAAACGATGGAGACTTGAACTCTGTTGGCGGATTCTACTCCGGTGAATTTGGGGCCAATGAATTCATTGCCGCCTCAACCACACCGCGAGAAGTGTTCCACCACAATGGACCTGCCGACGGCTCGACGCAAAACGTAGGCCAAGCTGACGTGCTGTATCAAATAGAAATCACTGCCCTCCAAGAAGCAGCTGACGACTACAACACCACGCTCACCTACATAGCCACTCCAACTTTCTAACGTAGTAGTTCCTACGCACAAACACCTCCCTCGGGAGGTTTTTGTGTACCTGGACCGTGAACAACTCGACAGTGCTTTTAGGCGCGGTGGTATGATGGGTGGGTTATACCTAATGTTATGGCACTGTGAGTGGAAATTTTTCTAGTTGGCGAGCGACGCTTGTCTTTTTTTGTTTTATTTTTGTATGGACTCTTCAGCCACAGTCGGTTGCAGCTCAACAGGTTGGCGTAAGCATCGAACCGGCACTGATTGAAGAGACACTGGATCCAGGAGTACACGAAGAACACACTGTCACCATAAAAAACCTTAACAACTCCGAACAAACCTTCTTTCTCTTCACCCGAAACATTTCCGACGTTCGCGACGGTAGTGTGCCAGTGTTTGCTGACGAAGGAGAGGAGACCGGAATGGAGTTGAGCGACTGGATCGTGTTGCCGGTCTCGTCTATTACACTTCCGGCCGGCGGCAGTGAAAGAATTACCTTTCAGCTCAACCTACCAGAAGACGCGTCCCCCGGCAGTCACTTTGGAAGTGTGTTTATTTCTGTGGATGCGCCAGAAATCGAAAAGAGCGGCGCGGCGGTCGGCTACCAAGTCGGCAATATCATCAGCATTCGCGTCACTGGCGAGGTGGTAGAAGAAGCAAGTATTAGACAGTTTTCCACCAACAAATTCTTTTACGGTTCGCAAAATGTTGATTTTTCTGCAAAAATTGAAAACGTCGGTAACGTACTCGTCCGACCAATTGGCTTGATTGAAATTGAAAACATGCTGGGGCAGAAAGTTGACACTGTAAATTTCAACAAATCACAAGGAGGGGTGTTTCCACATCGGTCACAAGAATTCGCATCGCAATGGACCGGCGACAGCATCGGTTTTGGCCGGTATGAGGCTGTCCTTAGCGCATCGTATGGCGATGTCGGTGCCAAAAAGACCATGTCGAGCACGGTGTCGTTCTGGATTTTACCCCTCCATATTATTGGTCCGGCTCTCGGTGTGCTCGCGGTACTGCTTCTCGTGACGTTCATCTTTGTACGCATGTACATCAGCCGAACACTCGCTCATTTAACGCAGGGTAGCACGAGAATAGTTCACCGCCGCCGCCGTTCAGGACCGCCGACTACGCTTTTTCTTACGGTCGCACTGCTTTTTATGACGGCGTTTTTCCTCATTATTCTCCTTACCTTGTTCGCTTAACTACAAGTTTTGGTACAATATATGTGTGATGGAACACACGCACTATCATAAATTGCTTCGTGTAGGCGCGCTCGTGCTGGCGCTGGTACTCGTGTTTGATAGCGGACTTCTGTTTAGCCGCACTGCCGTACTTTCTCATGGTACGCAGTCTTATGTGGCAAGTGTCATTGGGGTAGGTGCCAGTGTTGCGCCGACCGAATTAAATCAGCTCACGGCCGAGCTTACCGCGCAAAAGCGGGAACTTGACGCTCGCGAGGCGGCGCTCAAAGAACGCGAGCTCAACATCGGGCTTGGCTCTGGGGGAAGTGAAAATTACTCAACCTACGTCCTTGCCAGTATCTTGTTTATTTTGCTGGTGCTCATTTTGTTGAACTATACGCTAGACTACTTGCGCTCGCGCGAAGAAAGAAACGCCGTAACTGTGTAATACATTCGTTTTTGGCCATTCGGGAACGGTACAATATATAGGCAATGAGCGCCGTACAGAAAGCGTGGACGTTTTTGGCACTTGTACTCGTACTCGGAGTACTATCTTTACTGACTGCAGGACGAGTAGAGGCGCTTAATATTCTTGAGTACAAAGACACGCTTAGTGACTCCGGCCCTAATTTCCAATCCAACCACACGTTTGATTTTCGGCTCAACACGGACGTGTCGCCGGGGGGCGTCATCGAGATTACTCCGCCAGCTGGGTTTGAAATATTGGCCACTTCCACCTTTGCTATAAGAAATGTTGAAATGTATGTGGACGGCACGCCGAGGCCGGCGGCGGCCACAGCCGCCGCCGGCGTAGACCAAGTGGAGATTACTCCAGGAACCCCTGGCTTACTACGGTACACACTAGCGCCGGACTCGGGGTTAAGCAATGGGGAGCGTATTCAGTTTCGAGTTGGCAATCACACATCAAATGCAGTACCGGCTTCTGTTACTTACAGCACCTCGACTGGCACGACTACGACCGCTGGCGACGTGGAGCCAATCGTGAACTCGGCTACAGTGGGCACCCATGAGGTGCGTATGGAAATCTATGACGGTGGTCTCGTCGCCCGCGCCGGCTTCTTAATTGCGATTGTCGAAAAGGTGTCGGTGCCGAACGTAGACACTACCGAGGTCGTGCCGCCATACCGCTTTAACGGAGCACCGACCAGTACGGTTGGTGGTACCACGCTGAGCGTCGAACTCTCGCTTGAGACTGACGAATTGGCTGTCTGTCGGTACGATACTGTGGCTGGTACCGATTTCAATTCAATGTCGCTAGTTTTCGCGAACACCGGCTTCGTTTTCCATTCACAGGTGGTATCGGTGACACCGAACACCACAGAGACTTTCTATGTGCGCTGTATCGACGACGAAGGCAACTTTAACACCGACGACTTCATAATTACGTTTACAGTCAACGATACTCCAACCGGCGATCCAAATACCGAAGGAGACGTTGAGGGTAGTGGTACCGGTTCGGGAAATGAAGGCTCGGGAACCGGTAGCGGTGCCGGCGGCAGCACGGGCGGTTCGGACGGCGAAGAACCGGAAGAGGGTGAAGATGAGGGTTCGGGTGGTTCGGGTGGTGGTGGCGGAGGAGGTTCGGGTGGAGACGATGGCGATACGGCTGGAGGCGGTTTTGAATCAACTGATGCACCATACCAAAGCGGTGACGGCCGAGTCATCATTTCCGGACATGCCTACCCAAACAGCACCGTTACCACTTTAGTTGATGGCAAGGTTGCACAAACGGTAAGAAGTAATAGCACCGGCGTGTATTCTCTCACACTCGACGAAATAGCCCGTGGTGCCTACACCTTCGGCGTCTACGCCGAGGGTCCTGACGCTGTCCGTTCTTCGACATTTAGTACATCATTTACAGTCACTGGTGCCCGAACCTCCACGCTTTCAAATGTGAACGTAGCACCCTCAATAAAAGTAAGTCCGAATCCAGTCTCACCTGGGCAAACAGTCACGTTTTCTGGGTACGGTCTTCCAAATTCCAACATCACCCTCGAGAATGGCAAAGTGAATACTGGTGGTACAGCTATCACTGCGACAGCGGATGCTAGCGGCAAGTGGACAGCCACCACAAACACAGACGGCTTTTCCGTCGGTACCTACCAGGTACGAGCAAAATCTGTACAAACCAGCGGCGTGAGTACGAACTTTTCGAACTACACGTTCTATGGCGTCGGACAGTCAGCGTCGGTACCACTGAACGCAGACCTCAACCGCGACGGTCGTGTAAACCTCACCGACTTTTCAATTTTGCTGTTTTGGTGGAATGGGAGCGGCGGAGATTCAGATCCACCGGCCGATATCAACCGCGACGGTCGTGTAAACCTCACCGACTTTTCAATCATGCTCTTCAATTGGACGGGTTAAGCACTTTCCGTGTGTGGGTAAAAGTGAGTTAAAAAGAAAAACTACACTATATAATGTAGAAGTATGTCTTTTCTGCAGCGGCTTAAGGGGAGGGGAGTTCGATCCGGCGAATCGCTACAATCAGATGCGGAAGAAACCGCGGTTGATAAAGTGGCGCAACTACACGTCGATGTGTTCCAAAATGAACACATGATTGTCGTGTACGCACAATCTGCTGGTGCTGATATGAACGATGTGCACGTCTCGATTGAGGGTGACGCTGACATTGTCCTCATCGAAGGAAAGCGTGTGCGGCCGGAGTACATCGTGTTCCCCAAAACCAAAGTCAAAGGAGCGTTCGTTGCAGAAGAGTGCGTGTGGGGAGATTTTTACCGGCGCATTATTCTGCCGGAAAGTGTCAACATTGAGAAAGCCGAAGCAAAAATTAAAAATGGTGTTCTCATCCTCATTCTTCCATTGCTGAAGCCGGGTGAGAAGGAGAAAGTAAAATTAAAAGTCACTCGAGGCACCAAGGGAACGGTGTCTCAAAAAGAATAATCAACGACCAGCTCTTTCAGTTCTTATGTCACAGTCCCTTCCAACATTATTACAGAAATTCAAACTGCACTTACTCCCGTTAGTGGTCGGTTTGTTTTTCTTTGCCTTTCATACGAGTGTGTTTGCTGCCGACTTGTCCCTCACGCCGAGTACCGGGACGTACGCCGCAGGCCAGACTTTCACCACCGTAGTCAAGGTTGCCCCCAATGGGGACAACGTAAACGCGGTTGAGTCGACGCTAAAATTTGATCCTAAAGCGCTTTCGGTAGTGAGTGTGAGTAAGGACGGGTCGGTGTTTTCGCTCTGGACGACCGAACCAACTTTTTCAAACGCCAATGGTACGGTGAGCTTCGGCGGCGGTAGTCCGACTCCATTTAGCAATACATCAAATATTCTGACGATCACCTTCCGTACGGTGGCACAGGGAGCCGGCAGTGTCACTTTCAGTAACGCCTCTGTCTTGGCCGCTGATGGACGCGGCACCGATGTGTATAAGAACTCAACCGGCGGAAACTATACAATCACTGGTGCGGCGACACCAACTCCGACACCAACCCCGCCTCCTTCTTCGGTCACACCAACGCCAAACACTGACGAGGACGAAGCCATTATCTTTGGCGATCCTCCGCGGCCTCCGGAAGTTGGCTCACAGACTTTCCTTGATCCAGACGTGTGGTACAACAAAACCGAGGGAGTCTTCACCTGGACACTCCCATTCGATATAACGGCGGTTGCGGTCGAGATTGCGAGCGACAGTGACAACAAACCTGAAGAGAATGAAGATGCAGTCCTCGATCCGCCGGTTGAAGAATTTGCGGTGTCCAGTGAGTTGCTAAAAGAGGGCGTTCAGTACGTGAGCGTAAACTTCCAAAACCAAGTTGGCTGGGGCGCGGTCACGAACCGCAAGTTGCAAATCGACACACAGCCGCCGCAACCGTTTGCTATCAGCGTACGCGCGGGTACCACACCAAACTCGTTCCCACTTATAGTCTTTGAGGCGAAGGATCTTACCTCCGGTATCGAGTACTACGATATGACGGTGGCCAATAAAGAGCCAATTCACATCACTCCTGATGAGGCACGACTTGGGTATTTGCTGAAGGAACTTGAAGATGGCACCTACACCGTAAAGGTAGTGGCGACCGACAAAGCCGGCAACGTGCGGGAAGGCAGTACCGCCGTACTCATAACGGCTGGCTGGGTAAAGCCCGTTGAAGTGGTGGAGGAGGTGTCGTTGTTCGACTTTCTTACTCCAACGAACCTCTTCATCGCGTTCTTGATTGTTATAATTCTACTTCAAATCGTGTACTACTGGTACGAGCATAAACAGCTGAGGGAAAAAGAAGAAAAACTTCGTCGGGAGACAAGAGAAATACAAGATCAAATGGAAAAAATATTTTCGGCGCTTCGTGACGAAATTTACGACCAAGTGAACACTATTACCAAACGCAAACGACTTTCCAAGAATGAAAAGCAGGCAGTGGAAGGTCTAGCTCAAGCGCTTGAAGTTTCGGAAACCTTGATCGAAAAAGAAATTAATGACGTAAAGTCAATTTTGAAGTAACACTACAGTCCCTATCCCCAAAAAGTAAGAATACCGCGCACAGAGAAAAGCTTTGCGCGGTATACTTATAATTAGCCCGTTTTCTAACTTTTGAAACGGGTGGGCTTGTACGCGTGAAGAAAAAAAGCTGTCACAACACAAGACATAATTTCATAAAACTGTTATTTAAAGCGCCTGAAAGTGAGATGCGGGGTTTTGTTAGTGGTCGACTGCTGTGGCAGGCAATGGTCGCGCTCCTTCTCCTTATTGTGGTGAATGTCTCGCTTTCAGAAACCGCTGAGTCGAAGCGCAACCAAGTTTTGAATTTTGGCACAATCCAAACGGTCAACATCTATCCCGTTGAGGCTGAAACAGCAGACTGGGCGGGCGTTGAAAATGTTTTCTCACAGGATCTGGCCGACGATGCCTTGTACCAGGAATTCTCGGCAATAAACTCTGCCTACGTGCCACAAGGCGCACTGATATTGCCAAATTCTTTTACCAGATCTCACGCCAGCTCGACATCTCTAATTAAGATTGACGCATTACACGGAAGCTCATCTTCTTCGTCCGTATCACCGACTGTGTCATCAACTACGGCCGCTTCTTCCAATGAACAAGCTTCACAAGAATCCTTGCCGGCGAGCGAGGCTGACAGCGAGACAGTCCCAACCGACACTGCGAATGAGGAAAGCGAAGCGAGCGAAGAGGCGGCGACACCGGTCGACGTTCCAGAGGTAGCACCAGAACCGGTTGATGAGGTGGTGACTCCTCCCCCCGCCGAGTCGGTTCCTATTGAAGAAGTGTCGCGATTGGAGAGCGGAACAACGGCGCGCACCGTATGGGGCGTGTTTGAACAAGCTTTTGGTTTGTTTCCGCTGGCGGAGCTTACACTGACGAGCACCAGTCCAATAACGTCCGAAGAATCGGAAGCGAGCACGGCTGTTGTCGATTCCACTCTGACCGAGATTGACAGCACGACAGAAACGGAAATAGCGATTACGGAAACAGAAACGACACCAACTACTACCACAGAGAAGGCAAGCTCATCTTTGCCCGCTTTGCTTACTGACTCAAACGGTGCGTCATCCAACTCGTCAACCACGGCGAACCTGGCGACATCGAGCATTGCAACGACGAGTACCATTCTCGACGAAGCACCGGAAACTCCACTCACACAGAGCGGCCAATCAGTCCATGAAATTACGCTTTCAAGTTTTGACACCGCGCCGCTTCAACCCGGTCAATTTATCGACAGCATGCAGCTTAGGTTATCGTTTGCGGCGCAGCTTGAATCTCCTGCGTCGGGGACGGCCCCGTACATTGAAGTACTCTATGGCGACGGCAGCCAGCTTCAATCAGTCGGCGGCATCTTGCTTGAGGACGAAGTATCAAATGCGCAGAATGGCGGCTACTTCCTGTTCGCCTTACCGGTTGTAAAGAATGTGCAAACACTCGCAAGTACCACTGTGGTGCTTCGCTACCATGGTGAAAGTGAGTTTTTAGATGGAATGTTTCTTGATGCAGTCTGGCTCGAACTTCACACCCGGGTCATTACCAAGGAAGATCTGAAAGCCCGCGGACTTCCGGCCGCCCTCACGCATCTTAAAGCTCCCATCTATACCACGCTTGTCAGTGAACAACTCAACTTTGGCAGATTTGAACGTCCGGTATTTAACCTACGGTATAACGAACAACGTAACGCTTTGATCCGCGGCTGGCGAAGCTTGCTTGGAGGCAACGTGGTCACGGTAGAGTCGGTGCTTGTTAGACACCAGGGCGAAGGTCCGATTGGTATTTCTCCTCGCATCACTACCACAAAAGAGGGACTCATCACTGTTGAATTTGAAGACGAGGATCTGGCAAAACTTCGCCCAGGCAACTACGCAGTCGAACTCTCACTGAATGAGGGCGGCGTAGTGTTTACCGACACCTTTAGCTTTGCGTGGGGAATTTTAAGCATGAACCCAAGTCAAAGCGAGTATCAAACCGGCGAGACAGCAGAGATCTCTATCGGAGCACTCTCACCAAACGGACACACTATCTGCCAAGCTAGTTTCAACTTGTTCGTGACTGATCCGGCCGGCATCATTACCGTTCCTGCCGTAACCGAGTCTGGTTTCTGTGACGGTAACAACGTGATAGACGTGCCTGACTTCAGTGCCGCAGTACCGACCACGCTTCCCGGCACCTACGAATTGTACTTGGAACGTCTCGACGAAAACGGCAATGTACTAGCCTTCACTTCCGATACATTTTTAGTGGCTGATGATCAACCACTGGCAATTTTGCGCGATGGTCCAACTCGCATTTACCCACCCGCTCCTTACCCGATGAACCTCACGGTGGAAACGAACCGCTCTTTTACCGGTACACTGACCGAACGTATTCCGGCAGAGTTTGACGTATTTAACACCGATGCGACCATCACGCAAACCGGCAACGAAAAAATACTGACCTGGGACATTTCGATTCTCGGTGCGGGTGCTGAAACGGTCTCGTATGATTTTGATGCACCCGACTTGTCCCCTTATCTTTACAACCTCGGACCAGCCGAACTCATAAACGATAATCAGTCACCGACTGTTGTCAGCGGAACATCAACAGCGACTTCAGCGGAGCCGACCGCCGCTTCGTTCCTAGAGCACCGGCAGTGGCAAATTGCTTCCGATGCCGTCGGCAACATGATCCTATTTTGGGATAACGGTTCGGCGATTCCAACTGGCTGGACGTGTCTTTCTTGCGGGTCTGGGACTTTTTACCAGCGCTTCGCCTACGGTAGCTCCACCTACAATACGACTGGCGGAGCGACAACGCACACGCACACGGCGGTGGGCTCGGTTTTGGCCACCACGCTTGCGAGCACCGAATCCGGTTCCGGCACAATTGCTCCGGTCGCTCATACGCATACCTACTCGCCGACTATCGCGAGCGCGTCCAACTTGCCGGCGTATCGCGAGTTGCGCGTCATTCAGTACACCGACGCGGCTGGTGAACCGACCGACATTCCGACCGGCGCCATTGGTATCTTTGACGCAACCGTTCCGAGCGGCTGGACAAGATACAGCGCACAGGACGGTTACTACATCTACGGTGGAAATACTCCCGGTACAACCGGCGGCGGGAATACTCACACGCACGCAATTAGTGGTACAACCGGCACAGCTGGCGGCACTGGCACCCGCAACCGTGGTGGCGGCGCCGCAACCGGTGCGCTTAGTACGCACACGCACACAGTTGGCGGTTCGACAGCTTCAACGAGTACCGAACCGCGCTACATCGAGGTCATTCTCGGTAAACTCGACGCGACGACCACACCGCCAAACGGACTCATCGCTATGTGGACTGAAGAAGTTGATGGCAGCTGGCTGGATATATCTTCGCTTTCCGGCGATCCGTTCAACCAGCGTTTCCTCAAAGCATCAACAACCTTCAGTGCAACTGGAGGACAAAACACCCACACAAATGCAGATGTGACCGGTATCACTTCGAGTGCTCCGAGCGCCAATTCACCCGGAAACCAGCCAGGCGGTACCGCCGGTGCGAGCGGTGCCCACACGCACTCGGTTAATGTCAACAGCTTCAGTACAGTCAGCCACTTGCCGCCTTATCTCACTGTGGTCTTTGGTAAGCGGCAAGGTACTGATCCTGTCTATACAGAACAAGCATTTCGGTGGTATGTAAACAACAATGCGCAAGTTCCCACTGATCCTTGGCCAAGTGGGGCTAGTGATCTAGCTGAAAACGAACCAGTAACGGCTGTTTCAACGCCAGTCAAGGAAGGTGAGCGTATTCGCTTGCGTCTAAACACCAGTGTTTCAAACGCGACTTCAAGTGCTGGTTCGACGTTTACACTGCAATACGCCGCGGCGGCTACCTGTAGCGCCGCTGGCGGTTGGCGTGATGTGGGGGATATTTCTTCTACGACGGCACTCTGGCGTGGGTACAACAACACCAGCGTGTCTGATAGCGGAACGCTCACGTCGCAACTTCTTGCATCGTCCACCGTAGCAGAAACATACGAGGAAAATGGCTACGCATCCAGTACACCCAACCAAATAACAGTCGGCGACTTTGGTGAATGGGACTTCGTACTTCAACATAACAACGCCGTTCCTGGCACCAATTATTGTTTCCGGTTGGTTGAAGGAGATGGTTCGGCATTTTCAACGTACGGAAACTATCCGCAGATTTACACGAATGACGCGCCAGGTACTCTGGTGCTCGAAACACCGTTTGACAATGAAAAAACCGCATCGACCACACCGTGGTTTGAGTTTTACGCCACTGATGCAGAGAGTGACAAGATACATTACGAAATTGAAATTGATAACAACTACGATTTTTCTTCACCAGTTCATGACCTCGACACACAAAACGCCAGTGAAGATGACTATTTCGAAAACCAGGTGCTCATCTCCGATAAGGCGCCGTTTATTCAAGGTAACTTAATCAGAGTCATTCCTCCTTCGTCACTCACAAATGGAACCACCTATTACTGGCGAGTGCGCGCTGAAGATCCCGATGGGTCCGCAGACTGGGGCAATTGGTCAACCACTTACAGTGTAACCGTCGATACTGCACTGACCGCTTCCGCTTGGTTTCAAACCGAAGACGAACAATTTGATACCAATGCCTTAAGCGGCGTACAGACAGGCAGTGACCAAGTATCTCTCATAAGTGGTTCGACGACTGGCACCATGATAAGTGGAGCGATTGATTTTGACGATGGTGCTTTGGGCACCGCCTGGGACAACTTTGTTTTCTCTGACACCGAAACCGCCGGCGATATTAAATACCAGATTGAATATTTGGATACCGACGATACCTGGTCGTTGGTGCCGGATTCAGCGCTCACCGGCAACAGCAGCGGCTTTGACACCTCACCGGTCTCTCTCTTGACGCTCGATACCGACACGTACAACGTACTGCGGATCGTCGCCACGTTTACAAATTCAGGTGGTTCGCCTTCGCTCCAGGACTGGACCATCAATTGGGGCTATCGAGTTGAGACACCGACTATTACAAAATTATTTGCCAACGAGCAAGTGGGTACCACCACACCAACATTTGAATTTACAACCGCCGATCCGCAAAACGATAGTCTCACGTATCAACTTCAATGGTCGCTTACGCCCGATTTTACTTCCTCGACCACCCGGACCTCCGACACGGCTGCTGGATTTACCAATATCGACACCGGTCTGGATACCGATCCATTTAATTCTGGCGAGACGATTCAATTTACGATTCAGCCGGCAGACGCACTATCAGGCTCGACAACGTACTGGTGGCGGGTACGGGCCAAAGACACGACTGGTGACGATGCCTACTCATTTTGGACTGAAGCGAGAAGTTTTACTATGGTACCGGGCACGGACGTTTCGACCTGGTTTCAAACTACAGAAGAGCAATTTGATTCTAATATTCTCTCAGGAACTATTGCGCTTTCGAACGATACCGTGACGGTGGCAACCACAGCCACTGAGGCGATGTTGGTATATGGAGAGGGTACGGAGACACAGCCTCGTTATCGGCAATGGGACGGCTCTCTTTGGGGCAGTGAAGGCACCCTTCTTGATATCGGCGCGCCTCTCCGCAGGGTAGTGGTAGAGGCAGGCGCCACCAGGGAAGAATATGTGGCCGCCACTGCCGGGTCTGACGCCGACGTGAACGTGCAAGTTTTTGCGACGGGCGAATGGGCTAACTTGCTTGAACTAACAACTAACGTCGGCAACATAAATGCGCAAGGTTTTGACATCGCCTACGAAACGAACTCTGGTGATGCCCTGGTAGCGTACTGTGACGGTGACGCAGACCCAAGCTACTATATATGGAACGGGTCCGGATGGACGAGCGGTGGCACGATTAACCTCAACAGCACCAGCAATTGTGAATGGTTACAGCTGGCGGCCGACCCAACTTCGGACGAAATAGTCTTCCTGGCCCGGGATGCTGCTGGCAACCAGTATGAGGCTCAAGTCTGGAGCGGCAGTAGCTGGGGTAATGCCACGACGCAGGGAAGTATCGTTGACACTGCTCATGAGGGTATGGCGGTTATGTATGAAGAGAGCGGCGGTCAAGCGCTCATTGTGACCTCAGACGGCAATCCGGCTCGTTTTCGTTGGAACAGTTGGAACGGAACGACTTGGGGGACCGCCGCCACAGAAGCCATTGGTGATGATCTTGAGTGGGCCCGGTTGTCGAGGGATGTGGGCAGTGACGCGATGGTTCTTTGTTACCAGGATGAAGATACGGCGGCGGGGGTGGTACGTTGGACGGGTTCGGCGTGGGCCGGACAAACCGAGTTAGTGACTGATGCCAATGGAAATGCCAAAACAGACCCGGGTTTTGATTGCGTGTATGAAGACACCACTGGCAGAAACGGCTACATCATGACTGCCATCAGTACGACTACGGCAGTTGGCTACTTCACTTACAACGCCAGCACCTGGTCGTCGATCAGCAATGTTGACACGCTCGGTGACAACGCAACTTTGCAGTTGGCGCGAGCGGGCGACAACACCATTCTCGGCGTCTTCTTTGACGATCCATCTGATACGTACCAAGCGAGCACCTGGAACGGCACGACCTGGTCAAGCCTCTCAGCTCTTGAAACAAACGCGTCAGTTGACACTTCGCCTTTCGGCCATCCTTATTCTCTCGCTCCGCGCAACCCCGGTCGTGAGGGTACGACGGTAGTGAGTCCGGCTCTAGATTTCAATGATGGGACTGGCCCCTACTGGGACTCATTTTCGTGGAATGACGCCACGCCAGGTACGAGTGTAGCCAGTTACCATCTAGAGTACTACACCGCGACTGGTAGTTGGGCTTTTATTCCGGACGCAGATCTCCCGGGTAACGTCGCCGGTACCACAACCGGGCCGTTTGATCTTAGTAATCTCAATACCAATACTTACAATGTCATTCGTCCGTACGCTGAACTTGCTTGCGACGGGTCAGGCAATTGCCCCAGCATTTCAGATTGGAAAATTGACTGGGCGGGCGGTATTACCGTTTCAGGCACCATCGCCGAGTATGACCAAGCGACAGCGGTGACGAGCGGCACAGTAGCGGTTGCAGTCAATGGTGTGTTGCAGACAGGTAAGACCGGCACTGTCGGCGGCGGCACTTGGAGCATAAGTAATGTCACCGCTTTCCCCGGCGACGTGGTTAGTGTGTTTGTCACCTCGGCGCCAGATGCAAACGAGGCGGTTGGCGTGACCAGGTACGATGGTCAAGGTGATATTGATGGCATGGTACTCTACGAGCGGCATCTCACGCTCGGTTCAAACGATGCTACTACCACTCCGCTCACAGATGCCGATATCGGTCTCTACGATTTCACAAACACCGAAGATGTTTTCTTTGACCTCTCCGGGTCAACCCTTTCATTGTGTGCCGGTGGCGGTTGTACAGATGTGGAACTCCACATCCTTGCCGATACGTACTACACACCGGGCGGCCGCTTTGTCACTCATGATTTTGAAAATAACGGTATCTTTGTCGCCGGTTCGTACACACACGAGGTGAATGGTTCATGGGACAACAACGCCACGACGACACTAACCGGATCGACGGTTGTGTTTTCGGCCACCAGCACATCAGAAACAATTGACAACACTGGAGCCGTTAACACCACCTTCGCGAATCTCACGTTTGGTACGACGACCGGTAGTGGTGCCTGGACACCGCTTACCGCGCTTGATGTTGATGGCAACCTATCGGTCAATCGAGGCACCCTCGCACGTGGCACGACTGCGATAACAGTTGCAGGCAACGTAGTCACAGGCGTTAGCGGTTTTTGGACGGGAATCGGTACCACCACTTTTGACGGCAATACAGCATCAACTTGGAATGATCAGAATGTAGTGAAACAGAATGTCGGTCACGTAGTGGTCGATGGTACTTCAAAAATAGTCACTCTGGCCGGCACAGTAACAGCCGAGTCGATCACAATTGGTGCCAACGACACGCTCGACGCCTCAACCAGCAACTTCGATATCACCGTGTATGGACGATGGAACAACCAAAACAATTTCGTTTCTCGCTCGGGCGAAGTGAGGTTTGCCGCCACGAGTTCTACGCACGCGATTACCACTGCCGGCGATGCATTCTACGATCTTACCTTCAATGGCAGTGGCGGTAGTTGGTCATTTACAGAACCGACGCTCCACGCGAGCAACGATGTACAAGTAACGGCCGGTACGGTTACGCTTCCGACTGCCACGACCACCGTCGGCGGATCGTTCCTAGTAACAAGCGGCACCTTTGCACACAATAACGGAACCCTGTACTTCACTTCAAACGCCGCCGAGACACTCACCTTTGCTGGCGGCACCTTCACCAATGTGGCCAACAACCTCACCTTCAACGGTGGTGGCAGTTGGACTGTACTTGATATCAACGCTACCAGCACGAACGACGTTCGAGTCTTGCAAGGGACGTTGAACTTTCCAGCCGGCGTGTTTGCTATTGGCGGTACCCTCATTGACGGTGGCGGCAGTTTTGCTGGCGGCACCGGCACTCTCTTGTTTTATAGTAGCGTTGCGGAAGTTCTCACAACCGGCGGCTCGACGTATCATTCTGTCCAATTTGATGGCTCTGGTTCGTGGTCGTTTAGTGACACCACTGCCACCATGACTGGTGACCTTTTCATCGCACAAGGCACGCTTTCTTTGCCAAGCGCCACCCTCGCGCTTGGCGGCTCGTACCAAAACGCCGCCTCGGTGTTGCCGGGTTCTGGAACCATCCTCTTTAATTCAACCGATGCGGGCGAGATCGTTGATTTTGGTAACTCTGCTCTCTACAACGTTACTTTCAATAGTATGACGGGTGGCTGGACGATAGCTGCGCCTGCGACTACTACCAACAGCTTTGCTTTAACAAACGCCAGTGATTTTACCCTCGCACCGAGCCAAACTCTTTCTGTCGGAGCAACTTTTACCAACAACGTCGGCGGCGCATCGACTACTTGGACTGGTGCGACGCTCGCGCTCCGATCAGGTTCCTACAGTCTCAACTCTAAAGTTGATAACGGCGATGCCTATCACACCATTTCCGTCGGCACGAGTACACAGGTGGCGATGTGGTACTCGTCGGCAACGACCTACTCTACCCAAAGCGGCGGCGCACTCTACTCGCAAGATCACGGAGCGGTAGACGGCGACCTCTACATTTTCGGTGATTACACGCGGACAAGCGGCACTGAGCACTGGAGTTACGCCACCGACTTTGATGGCGCCTCGCTCGCAGGTGGAAGCGAGCGAGCGATCGACGTACGCTTTGCCTCTGATGCGACTGCGTCATTCACCGATAGCACGCTCTCCATCACAGGTACTAGTACCGCATCAACCACAATCAGAAATCAAAGTACTGGTACTTACACGGTAGCGGTGACAGGCGGAACCACCACGGCACAATATTACGAATTTACTGACCTCGGTCTCTCTGGCCTATCTCTACTTGGAGGTACCTATGTGTCGAATTTACGTGATGGTTCCTACACGGTCGCGGCAGGTGGCGGCACCGCGATCACACTCTCCTCAACTACCATTAATGCCAATCCGGCAAAGCAGATTTTCAATGTGAACTTTGCCACTACGACGGCAATTTCTGCTACTAACGTAGCCCAAACTGACGGCGCCCCAACCTCATTCTGGTGGTTTAGAGAGGGAAGCGGCAATTTGTATGGAGAAAATTTTGACAACGACACTGGCGACCCTGGTTCGGTCCGTTTTGATGACAGTTCGCTTGCCATTACGGTTGCCGGAACGGTTTACAGCGACGCGGGCACCACTCCACTTGTCGGTGGCACTTGTGACGGAGTCGATCAGGTTGTGCGGGTGGTAGTCGAAAACGGAGCATCCTACACTGGCAGTTGTAGCAACGTCGACGGCACCTATAGCATCGGGGGAATTGTGATAGTGGGTGACCCGACGCTCACCATCTATCTTGATGACGCCTCTGGTGATGAGCGGGGTAGCGTAGTGACCCGCACACCGACCGCTGATATTACCGACTTGGATATTTACGTCAACCGCGTGATAGTGCGGAACGAAGATACCGAAGCACTTACCATTGCCAACTTGGCTACGTATGATTTTTCAAACGACACCGACCTGCGCTATTTGGCCGCCACTACTTCAAACCCCAACACACTCACTACGCTGGCTGGAACTGAACTTTTTGTCTTTGCGTCATCTACGTTTACTCCGAATGGGGTTGTTACTTTGGCAGCAAACGCGGCCGCCAATAGTTATGACGGCACATTGTACCTAGGTGAGAATGCGACTATGAACGCCTATAGCACCAGCACCCTCACTATTGGCGGCCGCCTCGTGCTTGAAAACGGCGCCACCTTTGACGCGGCCAGTACGACGGTGCATATGAACGCTACCAGTTCCGGCAAGAGCATCACCGCGAGCAGTACGATTGCATTCAACGAGCTTGAATTCAACGGAAGTGGGGGCAGTTGGAATGTGGGGGCAGACATTGTGACCAATGGCGACCTCACGCTTACTGCCGGCACGGTGACCGGTACTGGTGACATTACGCTTCAAAACGGCTCATTAAGCGGTAACGGCATACTTTCCTTTGGCGCTGGTACGACGACGATTGCCAACACCAACACTCTCGGCGGCACGAGCCCTTGGACTTTCTACAACTTACAACTCGGTGATGGCATAGATATTGGCACCACTACGCCGGTATTTACAAGTACCACGACCATAAGTGGGCGACTTACTATCGCTCCCGCTCACTTCCTCGACGCCGGTGGTACTGCTTGGGATTTAGCCGGTACGGGCACAGTATTTATTGAGAACGGCACACTCTTAGAAGACACCAGCACTATTCGCTACAGTGGCGCTGGGGCTAACGTGCTTTCAACTCGGTACTATAATTTAGAACTAAACGCTGCTGTTGGTTCACCTACCTACACCGCCACTGGTCTTGGCATCATCGTCGACAATGACCTTTCTATCGGCGGTGCGGCCGCTACGACTTTTAACCTCTCGACCAGTGATCCGGCGCTTGATGTGAATGGAGATGTTTTCATCGAAAGCAATGGTACTCTCGGCGCGAGCGATACTGCAAGCTTCACGGTGGCTGGCAATTACGAAAATAACGGTGTGTTCACGAGCAACAATGGCACGCTCACATTTGACGGCGCGGGTACGCAAATAATTGCCGCCGGTACGAGTAGTTTTGGCAATGTCGTCATAAACACGACTGGTGACATTACCATAACCGAGCACGCCACTGCGACCGTCGCCTGGAGACTGCTAAATGCCAACACTTTCACCGCCGGTAGTGGGCAAGTGTTGGCGGTTGGTGGCACCTTTGTAAATGATGAAGGAGGAGCCGCCACTACCTGGACTGGCGCCACCTTGCGTCTCTATGGCGGTGGTAACTACAGTATCAACACCGCGACTACCACCGATTCCTACGACACTTTGTCGATTGGCGACACCACACAAATTCGCATGTGGAACTCGAGTGCTGGTACGTATGATGTAGAAAGCACTGCGTCGCTTTACTCGCAAGATCACGGGGCGCAAAATGGTGATCTGTACATTTGGGGAGCTTACCGAAAATCAACCGGTACCGATCATTGGAGTTACAGCACTGATTTTGACGGTACTAATCTTAGTGGTAGCGAGCGCCAAACTGATGTGTACTTTGCCCCTGGAGCTAGCGCGCTCTACACCGGCGGCGCGCTCGCAGTCTACGGAGTTTCGTCGGCATCAACGACCTTACAAAATCAAGGTGCTGGCACGTATGCCCTCACCATCGGCGGCACCGCCTCAACGTCGCTTCGCTATTACGAAGTGCGCGATACGGGCAGTGACGGAATCATCTTCACTGGTTTGCCACAGGTGACTACACTTTCAAACGGGGATTTCGGAGTATCGCAAACCGGTGGTTCGGCGATAACGGTCGGCGGCTCGGTCATCACCAATAACCCAGCCAAGAACTTCACACAAAACCGCTTTGCACTCGATGGCGTCGGCAGTGCATTCAATGTCACCGCCACCGGCACGACGGTCAGTGCGTGGCGCTTTGCCAATCACTACGGTGACATTGACGGAGAAGCCAATGACGTTGATCCGGGCGGAGACCCAGGTTATGTGGCGTGGGATGACTCAGCCGCACTCATCACGGTCGCGGGCGCAGTCTACAGCGACGAAGGAACGACCGTTTCAAATGTGTGCGACGGCAGTAGCAACGTGATCGTGCTTACAGTGGCCGGTATCACGTCGTACACCGCTAGTTGCAACGCAACGACCGGCGCGTACAGTATTTCCAATGTCTCGTACGGTACCACCGACTCACTTGTCGTGTACATAAGCGGCACTTCGTCAGAGGGTGCCACTGTGACCAAAGAACCAATCTCAAACATTGGCGATTTGGATATCTACGAAAATCGAGTGATTGTGCGCCATGAAAACGTGAACCCTATTACCATTGCCGATCTCGCGGTATGGGACTCTGGAGACGACGCAGATATTCCATTCACCGCCGTCAATGCCGGTACCGACACACTCATCTTGCCGGCCAATCGAAAACTCATTGTGTGGGACGCCAAAGAATTTGCGCCGAGTGGAAACGTAACGGTGGCTGGCGGTGGCGCCGGAGCCGACTATGACGGAACACTTGAGCTTCACGCTGATGCGCTCTGGACTGGACAAGGTACAGAAACTCTCAGTGTCGGCGGCAGTATGATTCTTGGTAACAACGCCGATTTTGTCAGTAGCAATGGCACGACGACGTTTACCACAACCGGCGCCGCTCGAACTATCGACGTGAATGAACACTCTTTTCACCATCTTGATTTTACTGGTTCGGGAAGTTGGGTTATTTCGGACAACACGCTCACCGTAGATGGCAATCTGCGTAAAAGTGCGGGTGCACTCACGTTCCCGATCGGCACATCTACTTTTGCCGGATCGCTGGTACAGACTGGAGGCACCTTTGATGCCAATGGTGGCCACGCGCTCTTTACCGGATCAGGCATTGTGACAGAAGGGGGATCTGATCTAGCCGGCGTCACATTTTCCGGCGCCGCCTACACCTGGGGCGACACCAACGCCACCACGACCGGTGTCTTTACCGTCGAAAGCGGTACCATCACTCTACCGTCTGGCCGTCTCACTGTCGGCGGTGACTTCGCAAATACTGGTGGGTCTATCATCCACAACACCGCTGACTTGAAACTCATCAACGCCACCACGGCCACACTCTTGGCATCGAGCTCCGACCTCTACGCGGTCAACTTCGCTGGCGGAGGCGCTTACACCATGCTTGATGAAGATATTACCTTCCTCGACAGCGTCTTTATTACCGACGGAAACGTCACGCTGGCATCAGGCACACTGTCTGTCGGCGGCAGTTTTGATGCGAGTGGCGGCACCTTCTCTCACGCTTCAAATACTGTGTTGTTCAACTCTTCCGATAGTGGGGAATTCATTGATCCAGGCGTGAGTTCGTTCTACAACGTGCAAATTGGTGCACCGACCGGGGGCTACACGCTGGCGGCTTCCGCGACGACTACCAACAACTTTACGTTGGCGAGCGCGAGTAGCTTCACTTTACAGTCTGGAGCTACATTAAAAGTGGAAGGTGTGTTCTTAAACAGTGTCGGCGGAGCCGCGACGACTTGGACTGGCAGTGCTCTAGCCCTTGATGGTGCGAACGCCTATTCGCTCAACACCAAAACTACGGGCGGCGACGTGTACGACGGCCTCACTATCGGTGCCGCCAGTGACATTCGCATGTGGAACTCGAGAGCGACTTCAACCGTCGCGGCGAACGCCTCGCTCTACTCTCAAGATCACAATGCGGTCGACGGAGCGTTGAATATTTATGGCGACTTCACTATCGGTACCACTTCTGAATATTGGAGCTATGCCACCGACTTCGATGGTGTGAGTCTTCTTGGTAGCGAGCGAGTGGTCACAGTGCAACACGAAGCGAATGCTACAACTACACTTTTGAGCGGTTCGTTGGCAGTTGTTGGCGAGAGTGGAAATGAAACCACCATCACCAATCAAGGCAGTGGTACTTACAGTGTCAATGTGGCGGGTGGTACGCTGAATGCACAGCGTTATATCTTTCGAAATCTTGGTGCCAACGGACTTTCACTATCCGGCACTCCAGCCATTACTTCTCTTTCATACGGAGATTTTGAACTCGCGGTAGACGGCGGCACCTTGCTCACGCTTTCCTCAACGACACTAAACGCCAACGCGTCGATGGTCCACACCGGCAACCGCTTCGCCACCACCACTGCTATTAGTGGAGCGAACATCACTATGACTGGTTCAACCAGCAACGCCTGGACGTTTGTCAGCCATACCGGTAACCTCGACGGTGAAGCCTTTGATGTCGACGGAGTTGATGACTGCGGGTCGGTGCGCTGGAGCGACAGTGCTTGTCTCCTCACCCAGCAGACAGGCTACCGTTGGCGGAATGACGACGGCGGACTGGGAGTGCCTGACAGCGAGTGGTATGACGCGGCCTGGAACGCACGGAAACAAGTGCGAGTCGTAAACGCTGATGCCACGAACTACACCAACGCTGCAGTGCAATTGTACGTGGAATATGACTCCGACATGCAAGCTGATTTTGGCGATCTTCGCTTTACCGATGAGAGCGGTACTACCACTCTTCCGTTCTGGATCGGCTCCACGACCGCGAGCACGATCGCTGAAGTGTGGGTACAAGTTGCGACACTACCGGCCGAGGAAACCGCAACTGTCTACATGTATTACAACAACCCAACCGCTACCACTACCAGTTCAAGCACCGACGTGTTTATAGCGGCCGACGACTTTGAAGATGATGATATTTCGGAATACAGCGGACAGACAAGTCTTTTCAACACAGGCACCTCGTTTGCCTACGACGGCACCTATGGTCTCGACAACAGCGGCAACACCACTGGTCGAGCGAATCTCGGCGGTATTTACAGATTTGGTCAAACCGTCAGTCAGGGAGAAACAATTCGCTTTTGGCAGTACGTCGACACGGCTGGCACTTCCGACGAGACATGTACAAAATTTGCCGTTCAAGGTACCAACGTGCCAAACGACAACTACGCGGTCTGTGTTGAGTTGCCTGGCACTGACCATATCGCAGTCGTGGAAGATGTAACTGAAAATGAATCATCTGGCGCCACACTCGCGACCGCCGATGTATCTTTCACTACCGGTTGGTATGAGTTTGAACTCGATTGGGGTACCGACGATACACTCTTCCTATCACTCTACGACGCTTCTCATTCACTTGTCGCGACCACCTCGGCGACTGACAGCTCGTACACGTCGGGCGGTATCGGTTTCACTTACTGGTTTAATCAAGGAGGCTTTGACAGCTTTAGCTCACGACCGACCCTCGCGACCGAACCAACCATACTCTTTGGAGCCGAACAGGCTGATGGAGGAGCATCCTTCGCCGCAGCACAAAACACCGCCGCGACCTTCAGTGTGACCGACACGGCGCGCCTACGTGTAGTCGTTGAAAACAGCGGACTGGCAATTGGCGGTCAAGAATTTCGGCTTGAATTTGCGTCCCAGGATACCGCGCCGAGTTGCGAAGCCGTCGATGAAGCAGACTACGCTCCGGTGCCACCACAAGCCAGCTGTGGTACTTCGGCTGTCTGTATGCAGACTTCCAATAATGTGACAGACAGCGCAAGCGTTGCCGATCTTCTCGTCAATGCCGAAGGCGCCTTCACTGCCGGCGAGGTGCGCGAAGATCCTTCCAATACCACGAGTGCCATTGATGTTGACCAAAATGAATACACCGAACTCGAATATGTCATCACGCCAACATCCAATGTGATTGATGAAAATCTCTGTTTCCGCGTCACTGACAACGGTACGTTCTATGATACATACTTGCAAGTAGCAAAAATGTCCCTTCGCTTTGACCCGATAGTTGACAGCATTACTCTCAACAACGGCGAGGCGATCTCTTTGCTTCCTGGCACCACCACAGCGGTCGTAGCGACCGGTACCGTAACGGATCTCAACGGCTACACTGACCTCTCTCACGCTACCGGTACGTTCTACCGCGGCGGCGTCGTAGGAGGGGCAAGCTGTGCTGTCGATAACAACAACTGTTACAGCGTCGGTGGCTCGGCTTGTACATTTACCGATTGCGCCGGCGACAGTTGCACCGTGTCTTGCCAAGCTGATATTTACTTCCACGCCGACCCAACCGATACTGGCAGTGCCTACGACGGCGAGGAGTGGTTTGCGTTCCTTGAGGTGGAAGACACCGGCGGTGGTTATGATTTTGGAACATCCATTGGACAAGAACTCAATACACTGCGCGCGATTGATATTGACGGCGCGATAGATTACGGCTCGGTCGCCGTAACGGAAGACACCGGCTCGGTGAATGCCACCACCTCGATTGAAAACCAAGGTAACGTTGAAATAAATATCGAAGTTGAAGGTACCGACATGACCGACGGCTACAGCTCCACCATCCCGTCGACAAAGCAGAAGTTTGCCACTTCAACCTTCACGTATTCCGGCTGTGGTGCCAGCTGTAACTTGCTCTCTAGTACCACCCCGGTAGTTCTCAACGTCGATCTGTCTAAGCCAACAACCACGACGCCGCCGGTTGCAGACACCGTGTACTGGGGCATTGCTGTTCCATTTGGCGTCAACAGCGCTCCGCACCAAGGTCAGAACGTCTTTACGCCGGTTGGCCCATAAGCCAATGGTATGATTAAAAAAATGTCCTTATCAATCACAGTCCGCCTCGTTACGCTCTTATTTTTGTTGCCGCTTTTGACCTTGGCGCAGTCGAGCGATCAAGAAGCTCCGGAAATTTCCAACGTGGAAGTGAAAGAAGTCAGCGAAACCAGCGTGACGATTACCTGGGACACCGACGAAGATGCCGACTCATCAGTGAACTACGGCTTGCAACCAGACTACGGCATCGTGCGCATACCGGTCGCAGAACGCACCTCACACTCGATTACGCTCGGTGCTTTGGAGCCCGGTCGCGTCTACTACTTCCGTGTCGTGTCGGCCGACGAAGAAGGGAATCAAGGCATTTCGGCCGACTACAAAGTGCAGACATCAGGCACCCCGCAAACCGGAGAAGGTGAGGGAAGCGGCCAAGCGGAAGGACAAGGACAGAGCAGTCAAACAGCCACCACGGAAGAAATTAAAACCGAGGAGATCGTCGAACAAATAAAAGAAATTACCGACCCTCAAAAGTTGCAGGAAATTATTAACGAAACCATCAAAGCTGTGCAAGGTATTACTGAGGATTTGACCATTGTTGGTCCGCCGACGGTGCTACCGGAGACTACCACCGCCACCATCAAATGGACAACCGACCGTGAAGCCAGTTCTGAAGTAGTTTTTTCACCAACCAACGGCTTTGACGGTTCAAGCTACGCGTTTTCACAAGTCTCAACTGGTGCCGATACTACCGATCATGAAATACAACTGATCGGACTCGATGCGTTCACCGAATATAGCTTCAAGGTAAAATCGACCGACGGTTTTGGCATTACCGGCGAGAGCCGCAACTACACATTTAAAACCAAAGCATCGGCTCCGGAAATCCGCAACCTGCGAGTGGTAAAGGTAGAAGAAAACGCCGCCACGCTTGCCTGGGACACCACCGTGCCGGCGAAGGCGCTCGTTGAGTACCAAGACCAAACGACCGGCGCTGAAAGCTCGGTCGGACGTCCGACGCTCGCCACCACGCATCAGATGCGCCTCGCTGATCTTACGCTCGGCACCCGCTACGTTGCCTTTGTGACGGCCGAAAATTCAAGCGGCGACCGTATCCGTAGCCAACCGATACAATTTATTACCGTTCGCGACATTGCCGCGCCTATCATCACCAACGTCACCAACGAATCAACTCTTTTTCCAGGCGGAGAGTCGCGCATACAAACGATTGTTGAGTGGGACACTGACGAAGCAGCCAACTGTCTCATGACCTACCAAGAAGGTGTCGCCGGCGGTACCGAACCGTTTACCATTGAGAAAGAGCAATTAGAGTACAACACGCGGCACGTCGAGGTGGTGGTAGATTTTGCACCGGCGACGGTCTATCAGTTCTACCTCACCTGTACCGACGAAGCCGGTAACGACGTCCAATCGGAAAACTTCGTACTCTTCACGCCGATTCAAGAAAAAAACATCATCGACCTCATTATCGAGAACTTTGAGAGTACCTTCGGCTGGGTTAAGAACATTGCCGGATAAGTCTGCTCTCGGAGCTTTCTCGTCCAGCAATCTGCTTTAGGAAAAAGCAGATTGGGACGTAAATTCAGAATAATCGCTGCCGCTCCTTTCTTCATTTAACCTTCGGCTGGGTAAAAAACATCGCTGGGTAAGTCGCTCGTAGTACAACGGTAATACAAGAAGAAAGAGGGCTGGCACGAAACCTTGACTTTTTATACAGATTGTGTATAATGAAAGATAGAAGTAGGGCAATCCTGCCAAGAATTGTACGGCCTAAGGAGGGCCATTCACATGAAAAGTCGTTTTCTGGTGGCTTTCGCCATGTTCGCGTTGTCGCTCACGGGTTGTGATTCGGCGGATAAGCCGACCACAATCAGTTCCGACCGACCAGTTGTCGTCGAAGCAAACCAATCGCTTGCGGCTCGCATTGACGCGGGGCACTACGATTTTGTCGATTCCGACATCCAGTCCAACTTCAAAGTCGAGTCCGTTACGGCCGATTACGAAGCCCAGCTGGTAACGGTCGCCTTCAACCGCGGTATTTCTTCGGAGAATGCGGTCGCGGAAATCAAAGCTTACGGACTGCGCCCCGCCAACACGTCCGAATGCATCGCCTACGGCGCGACTATTGCCAAAGCACGTTACCAGTTTGATCTCGGTCCCCCACCGTACTGGCTGGCTTGTTTCGGCAGTATCGCTACTTTCAACGGTGAGCGTCACGTGCTTGTATTAGGTGGCTGGAACGGCGTCTGGGGGCTCCACCTCGGCCGGTGGGAGCTTGGCTGGGGGCCCAACGAACGTCTTCTCGCCGTTCGTCCTTAGAGCTTGCGAGGAGTTGAACTGAAACTGATCTTTATTGCTTTTGAATTTTGGCCGCCGCCTCGACGTATGTCGTGCGGCGGCCTTTTCTGTGGATGAGGTGTCGATCAATTTGCAACAATTGATGCCATAATATAAATACCACGGGGTACTTATAAGTAACGAAGTATTGACCCGGTGGCAGTGCCTCCAGCAATTCGCCCTAGGGGCGGCGAATTGGGAAGTAAATTCTGAATAATCGTTACACTCATTTCATCATTTAATGGCCAAGCCGCTTATCGTCTGTCGGGATCTTTCGATTATCTACAATAAGGGGAAGTCGAACGAATTTAAAGCGCTCACGGGCGTGAACACTGATATTTTTGAGGGTGAGTACATCATTCTTTTCGGCGCATCAGGCTCGGGCAAGTCGACCCTCATGTATTCCATTCAAGGCTCACTTCCGCCTGGCGAGGGCACGCTCCTCATTCGTGGTGACGATATCTATTCGTACCCGCCGGCCGAGCGTGTGTATTTCCAGCGCTTCGTGATGGGAATTATTTTTCAGTCATTCAACCTGATTCAATCGCTCTCGGTGCTCGACAACGTAGCGCTACCGATGATTTTTTGCGACGTAGACAAAACTACCAGAGAACGTCGCGCCCAGATGCTTCTCGATCGTTTTGGCGTGGGGCATGTTTCGCATAAAATCCCCGCTATGCTCTCCGGCGGTCAACAACAACGCGTGTCGGTGGCGCGTTCGATGGTAAACGACCCCAAGATTCTTCTCGCAGACGAACCAACTGGCAACCTTGACTCTGTTTCGACACAGCAAGTGATGGATAAAATTGATGAAATCAACACCTTCGATCGCCGTACTATCATTATGGTGTCACACAACGCCGCTCACTTGAGCTATGCGCACCGAGTCTACTACCTCAAGGACGGCCTCATCGTTCGTGAAGTCGTCAACCCACAGCGCAAGCAAATCAAGCCAGTGCAGGAAGGTGAGACGATCGTCACCGAGCTCGAACAACTGGCTCGACTGTACCCCTACGACTCAGTGGACACGCTCCGAGTGAAGAGCTTAGTCAACTATTTGACGCAAGACTACACTTTCGACCAGCTGATCCGGCTGGAGCGCGCTTCGGGTATGTTTATCAAAGGAAAAATCGACCGCGACGCTTACATAAAAAGTCTCGTCTTGCCTTTAGAAAAAGGCGGCGTCGAGGTGCCGGAGGCAGAAGCGCGCAAAATGGCTACCATCGCCGGTCGTATGATGGAGAATGCACTTGATATCAAGCGATTCAGAGCGCGCAAAGACAACGACGGTATCTTTTTTAGTCAGCACAAATTGTCAGAACGACTACGCGAACACTTGATCCAACAACACCGAGTAAAGCTCAACAAAGAGCAGGATGAAAATCTTACCGAGCTGATTGCTGATCGGGTGACCGGTGTGATTGAGGATGAAGAATTTAATGAACGATTGATGAAGGGGGTACGGGCGGGCGGTCTTGGCCTCGATGAGAAAGAGGCAGACGATATCACGCGCTACTTCGAGAAAGTAATCGCACAGGGAGTTGATGTGAGTTACAAGAGTTAAGGTATCGTGCATGTGCCATAATGGTTGGTGTGAGAGTGCAAGACTTGGCACAGCTTTCGACGCGTATGTTCAAAACCAACCCGATGCGTACGTGGTTGACGATTTTGGGTATGGGTGTCGGCACCGGTGCGGTCGTTGTCTTGGTGGGGCTCGGGTTCGGCCTGCAAAAAATTATTCTTGAGCAGATTGTCTTTGGAGAGACTCTGCTTTCACTCGGCGTTTCCTCAACCGGCGCGCAAGGTCTGCGACTTACTCCAGAAACCATTACCGAATTTGAAAACAACGAAGCGGTACTCGATGCGGCACCCTTGGCGCGCTTTCCTGCGCTTGTCACCTACAAGGGTCTCACTGGAAACGTCTTTGTGCAGGGAGTCGAACCGCCGTATCTTCGCTACGCCGGCGTGACTGCTATCGCCGGAGAGGTGTTCACCGACGCTGACGCGGGGGATGTGAATTCAGTTATGCTGTCTCCAGCAATTTTAAAATTGTTCGGAATTACTGACGAAGAAATGGATGCGTTCATTGGACAAAAAGTGTCGTTTCGACTCCTTGTGCCGGCCGATGACGGGACCGACGCTGTGAACGAAATTGTGATCGACAAAGAATACACCGTACGCGGCATTACTAAAGAAGAAGGTGTACTCAATGTGATGATGATGCTACCAGAACTTCGCAATTACGTCGGTATAGAAGAATTTGAGCGCATCCAAGTGCGCGTTGATTCGAATGAAAATTTAGCAACAGTTGAAGATTGGCTGATTGAGAAGGGGTACCGCGTTACCGCGTTGTCAAAGACCGTCGAACAGGCCTCCAAGATTTTTCAAGGAATACAAGTGGTACTCGCCACGTTTGGTGGCATTGCGCTCGTTGTGTCCGCGATTGGCATGTTTAACACCATGACGGTGACACTGCTCGAACGTACCAAAGAAATCGGCATCATGCGCACCATCGGCGCGTCACCGAACGATGTAAAAAATTTGTTCGTTTCCGAGTCGATCGTTGTTGGTTTTCTTGGCGGGCTAAGCGGCATTGTGCTCGGCGTCACCTTAGGGGTGACGGTGAACCTTTTTCTTAACGTCTTGGCCAGTCAATTTGGCGGTCAAGCGGTGGCACTGTTTTCGTTCCCGCTTGATTTTCTTCTTTTTATCGCACTTTTCTCCGCCGCCGTTGGCTACCTCACCGGCATTTTCCCAGCTCGCCGTGCCGGATCTCTCAATCCGCTGGACGCGATTCGGTATGAATAGTGTGTATAACTTGTGTATAGGCTGTGTAGTAACGGTGTAAAATATGTGTAAAGCTAGTTTTTTATTATAAATTTATTATGTTGTATAACAAAGAAGAGCAGTCGCGCTACCTAAAGACCGCTGGAAAAATAACCATCTTCACCGCCGTTGTAGGTTTGGCGGTGTTTTTGGTGGCTTTCATATTTGATGCCGGAACGCAGCAGTTGAGTAAGGTGTCAGCGCAGTCGGCCACGACGACGCTCACGGTGCTTAACACACCGCCTTTCTTTACAACCGATGCCTATGAGGTGGTGGAATCCTCAACTTCATCACCCACTAATTCTGGTACCGCCATCCAGTTCGCGGCGGTGGCCACAGACAGTAACGGCGCCCCGTATTTCCTTCTTGTTTGTAGTTCGAATGCCACTCCGACCGCCAACGCGGCCGCTGGTCCGGGCAACCTAGGCACCGCTCCGCCTGATTGTGGTGGCGGTACACAATGGGGAGTTTCAACGGCGGCCGCGAGCGGCGCGCTGGCCAGCGTCTCTACCACTACCGCAGAAGTAGCACCTTTCGCAGAACTCAACACTTGGTACGCCTGGGTCTGCGACGACGATCCATTCAATCCTCGCTGTAATGCAACGCCAGTGCAGGGCTTCAGCGCGACAAATTCGTCACCGTTCAACGTCAATAGTCGCCCGGTCTTGACTAATGTCTGGAACGACGGCCCGAAGGATCCCGGGGATATCGTGACCTTTAATTCAACTTCAACTGACCCTGATTCCGTCGGGGGAGAGGATGACATATATCTAATTGTCTGTAGTGACAACACCAGCTACAACCCTACCACCAACTCTTGCGGATCTGCTTTCTTAGCCTCGACCACCGTCGGTGTGGCGGCTGACGCAGACGCGGCATACACGCTGGCTTCAATCTTGCGCGACGCACCCTACCCAGCCTACGGCTATATTATCGACGAACATGGACACGAAGCGTTAGCTAACCCCGACCAATCAAACTTCACCGTCAATAACGTTGCGCCGGTTGTCCTCGGCGGCGATATAAGCCTTAATAGTGGTTCAAACATTACGTTGACTCAGGAGGGAGCCGAGACAACCGGCTTTACACTTGACTTCACCGTTCGTGATGCGAACAGCTGTCTGACCTCCGCTTCAAGTTCAGAGATTACCGATTACGTAGTATCTGTGTTCAGATCAAGTTACGGCACCACTACCTGTACCGGCGCGGCTGGTTCGTATAATCCAAATTATTGTTACCCGAATGGCCTTGCAACAACAACCTGGAACTTAAGCTGTACTGCCTCGAGCACGCAGTGCACCAGCCCATTCGTCGACCAACTCGACTATACTTGTACGTTCCCATTATGGTTCGTAGCTGACCCAACCGACGCGGCACCCGAAACGCCAGCGGCGTTTGCGGCTGATAACTGGTCTGTCGGAATAGCTGGGGCAGATGATGACTTTGCGACTAGTTCAATGGCCACGACTACCAACCCGGTTGAACTGATTAGTTTCACTGCGCTTGATTTGCTCACCGCTCAAATTCCGTACGGGTCTCTTGAACCAGGTGACGACACCGGCACGCTCAGCGCAACTACCTCTGTCTTATCAGTGGGTAACACTGGGCTTGACCAGGAAGTTGAAGGTGAATCAATGTGCGGTACGTTTGCCATTGGCAGTGAATGCGCACCCTCAGCTACTTCAACTATTCCTGAAAGCGAACAACAATTCGCCTCGACCTCACTGGCATACAACAGCCCGCTTGCTATTATCCTTTCCTCATCAACGGTGCAAGAAGTCGAACTTGATGTCGCCAAAACAACGAGCACTTCAACTCCAAGTTCGGGAGTGACCTACTGGGGTATCTCCGTACCAATCTCCATCACGCTCGCTGGTAGCTACCAAGGACTCAACACTTTCTACGCGGTCACGGCCGAAGCGACCGACTGGTAACAAATCCACGCCTTTACTTTGTACACAACACCACTGTTATCCCGCAGTGGTTGTTGCTTTTTATGGCTTTTTTCTCGATAATTATGTGAATTGTCCATGGGCGGGTTAGCGCGACAGCTGTGTGTGGTCTCTATGCTGGTACCAGTGTTTTTTTTCAGTGCCGGCGTGACTGATGTTTTTGCTGGTTTTGGTATTACACCGCCGTATGTGAAGAACACCAGCCTGACTCGCAACTCAGTGTATGAACAGCAAATTCTCCTGGTACGCGGTGACCCTGATGTGGCGCAAAAAGCGGAGATCACCATCGACGCTCCAGAAATTGAATCCTGGATAGAAATAGTTGAGGGTGAAAATATTTCCTTGCCGCGAGGTGAACAAAAGGTACCTATGACAGTACGGGTCACCGTGCCGTCTGATGCTGAGTTTAAGGAATACGAAGGTTCGATTCGCATTCGCACGGTGCCGGAGGACGGACAAGTGGCAATAGGCGCGGTGAGTATTTCTCTCGGCGCACTCGTTGACATTGAGTTGTCAGTCATTGATAAACAGATAAAAGATTTTCGCATTAGAAAAGTGGCCGTTGATGATTTAAACGAAGGGCACAAGCTCGGGTGGTTATTTTTCCCCGGAAAAATCCGCTTTAAAATGTTAGTGGAAAACACTGGCAACGTCGATATTGCACCTTCGAAAGTGGATTTTCGTATTTATGATCGGACTGGCAAAGTACTACTTGAGGAGACAAAAAACATTGGCAAAATGAAACCGATAGCGCCATACGCGACCGGTGAGGTATTGGCCGAATTACCGACTCGTCTGCCCGCTGACAGCTACATTGCACGATATCGAATTCTTAATGGGGAAGATATAAAACAGGAGGGCGACCTTAGCCTTAGTATTTTGCCGGAGGGTACGCTGCAGGTCGCAAGCTTCGGCTTTATTGGGCTTTCACTCGCGCACAAAGTTTCAGTCTTGTTGCCGATTTTCTCACTGCTTATTGTGATTCTCTACTTCCTACACATACGCCGACGAAAGCGTCATGGGAAAGGTTAGCATTTTTTGTACATTCTCTGCGGTGGTAGCCCTGGTGTGCGTTTACGCGCTAGGAGTCTTTACGCCCACACCGGTAGCGGCACAGTTTACCGCTACTACCACTCTCACTTTAAGTGTTTGTGGCAATATCATTGTTGATCCCGGTGAGCAATGTGACGTGCCGGGCGAAACCGGAGTGTATAGCCAAACCATAGCCGGTAGGCAGTGCACCGTTTCGTGTTTATTTGGACCTTACTGCGGCGACGGAATTTTGCAAACAATTCACCAAGAAGAATGTGACGACGGTAACAACACCGACGGTGACTTCTGCTCGGCAATTTGTGAAGTCGAGCCGGCCGGTTCGGGCGGCGGCGGCTCCTCGGGCGGCTCCTCTGGCGGCGGCGGTGGTAGTAATCGTGATCTTGGAGACACCCAAATTAACGTTATCGGAAGAGCCTATCCGTCGCGAACTGTAAATTTTTTAATTGACACTGAATCTGTCGGCTCAGTACAGTCAAACAGTAGCGGCGCGTTTGAGTTCGCTGCTGAAGCATCGCCCGGAACTGCCACCCTTGGAGTGTGGTCAACCGACACGAGCGGCACGCGGTCGATCACCCTCAATACTACTTTTGATGTGACGCAAGGCGCCATTACGAATATTAACGGCGTGCTGTTACCGCCTACGATACGAGTCACGAACCCAAATGTGATTCCAGGAGCGGCTGTCACTGTATCTGGTCAGTCTGTTCCCAACACCACCCTTGAGCTACATGTCGACAACAGCACCGTCATTGAGCGAACCAGCGTGGCGGCTAACGGTAGCTGGAGCATTAGTCTAAACACCAGTCAGTTATCCATAGCTGAACACACACTCCGCGCCCGCACGGTGGCCGGTACGCCGCCACTCACGTCACAAAGTAGTTTCAGCAGCTCCCTGCAGCTTTTTGTGGGCATAGAAGGTCGTGCGACTACACCCTCTGACTTGAATCGCGATGGCAAAATTAATCTTACCGACTTTTCAATTTTGATTTTTTGGTGGCAAACCAATGGCGGAGACTCAGACCCCCCGGCTGACATTAACGGGAACGGTCGGGTGAGTCTTGAGGACTTCTCGATTCTTCTTTTTAATTGGAGCGGATAAAATGAATAAAGATTTGTGCATAACTGCAAGGGATAGATTGGGGTGCATCGTACAATGAAGGAGTACATATTTGGGAGGTAGTCAATTTAATGCTACTGCCCGGCACCTTCTCTCGGCAGTGACGAGAGAAGGTGCCGGGGATGCTTCAGCCGAGTGTTACCAAATACGTATGTTCACAGTTCGTCTTTTCAGCATACCGGAGTGGAGACCAGTATGTCGACACAAGTTTTCTTGGTTGTAGCACACACCACGTGCTATAAGTCTGTGAGCTAATACAACGTAGAGTATATGCACAGAACGTCACAAACGTTCTCCGTGCTCCAAGCCACAGCAGCGATTGTGGGCCTCGCCATCTTTCTTTGGTCAGTAGGTTTACCGTCACTCCGCTTTGCGGAAGCTGCTAATGTCAGCTCTTTTAGCGACACACTTTCGGATTCAGCGCCGACTGTTGCGTCAGACCATACCATCGTGTTTACCACTCCGACCGGAGTAGCAAACGGGTCAACCATAACACTTGATTTTGCAGATGGTCCATTCGTCGTTGGTTCAGTGAATGACACCGACATTGACGTTGCGACCACCTCAGATTTCACGTTAGCGGCTGATTGTACGGGTTCGGAACAAGCGAGTGCAGCGTTTTCAGGAACGACTCTCACCATCACGTTTTGTGCAGGTGACGGAGGCTCGATTCCAACGAACGGTACCACCACCATTGAAATTGGCCTCAACGCCACTTCAGGAGGTGCTGGTAACGCACAGCTCACCAACCCTGCCGCTGGTTCGTATGAGATCAACGCAACAGCCGGAGCATCAGACACGGGTTCAACTCGTGTCATGATTCTTAGCTCAGTGACTGTTACCGCTTCTGTCGACACCATCTTTACTTTTACAGTGAGTGGAGTCACAAGCGGCCAAGCAGTCAACACAGCTGACACGACCGGAGGTGCCACAACGGCCACCACAATTCCGTTTGGTGAACTGTCTGCCAACACAGCCAGTACTGCCGCTCAAGATCTCGCGGTGACAACGAACGCCCGCAACGGTTTCGTCGTCACGGTAGTCACAGACCAGCAACTCAGCTCAACCAATGGTGCCGATATCGATTCGTTCCGAAACGGTAACGGAGATACTGTTGCCGTTGCTTGGGAAGCGCCATCTGAGACTCTCGGAGATGAAGATACGTACGGTCACTGGGGCGTTGCTTCAGATGACGACACTCTCACGAGTGGACTTACCAATCCTTTCAACGTAGGTAGCGGCGGGGATCGCTTTGTTGCGGCTCTCACGTCACCAGTTGAAGTGTTTCGGCACACCGGTCCCGCTGATGGCACCGGACAGGGAGAAGGAACCACTCGTGTCGGTTACAAAGTAGAAATTGGCGGCTTGCAGGAAGCAGCTAGCGACTACACAGCTACGTTGACATACGTAGCAACACCAGTTTTCTAAAAAATTGGCTCTAAGCTTGGAGTAATCAAAAAACCCTATCTCCCACCACGAGAAGGGTTTTTTGTATGTGCACAGGTTACATTTCAGAGTTGTCTCACTGCTATAATCTAGAATATGAAAGGGAAGTTAGGAATTGCTATCCTCGGGCTGTTTTTTTGTAGCGTTGCTGTGCCGTTTTCGGCCACTGCCGCGTCTCTGTATATAGACCCGGGTCACAGCGAGATCAACCGCGGCGATGCCATCACACTCGCGGTTCGGCTCGATGTTGATGAGGCGGCACAAGAATGCGTGAACGCGATTGACGCCGTCATTACTTACACCGAAAATGTCGTGCCGATTGATATCTCCATCGGAGATTCGATTTTTAATGTCTGGGTTGAAAACCCCATCATTAACAAGGACAAACGCACTATCACTTTTGCCGGCGGAATTCCAAATGGTTACTGCGGTCGCATTTCAGGCGACCCGCGCCTCACCAATAATCTCATCAACATAATTTTTAGATCACCCGGCTTTGCTATTGGTGGAGAGAACGACGCAGTGGCTCATATTGACTTTGATCCTGCTACATCGGCCTATTTAAACGACGGGCAAGGTACTGTGGTGGCTCCCACCGTCTACGGCGCGACCATAGCGCTCACAAAAAAAGCTGGTGCGGTGTTGGAAGACCCGTGGCGTGAAGCAGTCCAGGCTGACGTTAGGCCGCCGGAAGAGTTTAGTATCGCTCTCGAAAAGGACACGTTGGCGTTTGGAGGCAAACACTACATTGTGTTTAACACCACCGACAAACAAACCGGCGTCGACCAGTACCAAGTAATAGAACAGCCACTAGCTGAATTTGGCACCTTCATCTGGGGCCGCGCCGATGCACCATGGATAACTGCCCGCAGTCCCTACGTGCTCAAAGACCAATCGCTCAACAGCATTATCCGTGTACGGGCGCTTGATAAGGCCGGGAACGAATACATTGCAACCCTGGTGCCGGATTCAAGCATGCGTGGTATTGCTACAGTACAGATTCTTAACGGAGTGTTGGCTCTCTTGGTGGTCATGTTGCTCGTCGTGGGCGGCATCGTTGTCACGCATGTCATCCGACGTCGGAAGAGGTTGGCTACGCCCGAGGAGGAAGAAATGAACAAAGAAATAGAAACACCCACTTCTCTATATGACTAGCTATTTTACACAACTACCCATCAAAAAATTATTTTTTGCTTTTGCGCTACTGTTTTTTACTTTTTCGCTGGCTTCGTCGGCCGAAGCCGCGACCTTATCACTTTCTCCAGCCACTGGGGTGTACCAAGCAAACGGTACATTTTCTGTACGAGTGATGGTAAACACGAACGGGCAAGCGGTGAATGCCGCTGACGGTACGTTAAGCTTTAACCCGCGAGAACTCTCGGTCACTGCCGTCAGTCGGTCGAGTTCGATATTCAACCTCTGGGTTACCGAGCCAACATTTTCAAACAGTGCCGGAACTATCAGTTTTAGCGGCGGATCGCCGACTGGCTACACCGGCAGTGCCGGTGCCATTATGACCATCACGTTCCGAGCGGCCGGTGCGGGAGCACCCCGGGTTTCCTTTACCGGTGGTTCGGTCCTGGCTAATGACGGCAAAGGCACGAATGTGCTTACTGCCATGAATGGCGGCAGTTACACGATTCAAGCGGCCACGATAGCGCCGACGCCTGAAGTAATCGAATACGTAGCGCCGGCCAATACCCCGGCCGCACCGCAAGTCGTTTCAACCACGCACGCAGATACAAACGCCTGGTATGCACAAAAGACTGCTGAGCTAACCTGGAATGTCCCAAGCGGAGTGACGAGCGTCCGAACTCTACTCGATCAATCTCCGAGCACTATTCCTACCAAAGTATATGATGAGCCAATTTCTTCAATTTCACTGCCTGACTTGCCGGAAGGAGCTTCTTATTTTCACATCCAATTTAGAAATGCTGATGGCTGGGGAAAAGTAACTCACTATAAAATGGCTGTTGATACGGAAAAGCCAATCTCTTTCACCATCGAATCGACGGAAAATTCCGACCTAGGTAATCCACAGCCAACTTTGAAGCTCAAGGTAGTCGATGTCACCTCAGGAATAGGCCGCTACCTGGTCAAAATTGACGCAGCGGAACCATTTGAATTTATAGACAAAAACGCCTCAAATACCATCGCGTTGCCATCGCTTTTGCCCGGCTATCACACGGTGATCATCGAAGCATTTGACCGTGCCGCCAACAGCCTTATCGCTACGTACGCGCTTACTATTGAAGCCTTCGCTAGGCCCGTATTCACCGAATACCCGACTGAAGTAAGCGAAACAGTCATTCCGGTCATAAAAGGTAAAACAAAACCCGGTGCAACGGTCGAAGTCTCACTGCAAAAAATTGGTAACGCCGTCTCACTGTATACAGTACAAAGCGACGAACACGGTACATTTACTTTCATTCCCGAAGCCCGCTTTTCGCTCGGCGTCTACGAACTTTCCGCTATCGCAACCGATAGCTATGGGGCCAAGAGCGAACGTTCTGAAGTTATTAGGATTGCCGTTCAACAGTCTGGCTTTATACGTATTGGATCACTTCTCATCAACGTACTCTCGGTAGTTATTCCGCTCCTCGGTCTCATCGCGTTATTGGTGCTCGGTTTCTGGTTACTCTACCTGTCCTGGCGACGGTTTAGGACCAAAGTCGGAGCCGAATCAACCGAGGCGCTCGAAATTTTGCATCGTGAATTCAACGCGCTTCAGCAGAAACTTCGTGAATATGAGACATCGCTGACTGAGACCAGAAAGACTAAGAAATTGTCAAAAGTTGAAATGGCGATGCTCGAGCATTTTGACAAGGCTCTCCAGACTTCCGAACAGGCCGTTGAGAAGGAAATTATGGACGTTAAAAAATTAACCGATCGTCGCAAATAACATGGCACAAAAACATCTTTCAGAAAGAAGTCGTCTTCTGCTAATCACACTTCTCGTGCTCGTGCTCGGTTATTTTGTGGTTCAATTTGCGATCAAGGAACGTCTAGCCGATCTCACGTTACAAACAGAAATTTTAGTGTCTGAACAAGCCGGAATTTTAGCTACGATAGCCGAAACTACTGCTCGGAATGGAGCCGACGCGGTGACGGAACGAATAATCAGAGACTGCGCTCTTGAAGAGAGGACCCGCTTTGATGAACTTTTAGGGAGCTTAGATCAGGGATTGCAGCGCTCCGAATTGACAGAGCTTGAACGGCTCTTTGGCCGTTGCGGAAATTTTTATGCCGAGCGAAAGTCGGTCATGGTTGCGCGTCTCGCTCGTGAAGTTGAAATCTACAGGGCATTTGTCACGCAACTTAACAATTTGTCTGATGCTGACATCAGTGAAAAGTATCAGGTTGAAAAATGGAGCGAGTTGGTGAAGCTTGAGGAACAGCAGAGTGAGCTCTTTTCAAAGCTGGTGCTGACACAAGACAACATCATCACACACTTACTATCCGGCAAAAATGCGAATGGAACAGAGATACAAACTACTTTAGGTGAAGCAAAAGAACTTCAGGAGACTCTGGTTGTAGTCAGCAAGCAGGCCGCATCAATTCGCGGTGAGCTCGTCAAACTGTAACGTATGAATAGGTGGCAAAGCGCTTGGACAAAATTTGTAAAGACATTTAACGTATCGAAAAGTAGCACGGTGAGGTACATGTTTCCAGTGGTGCTCGGTTTTGCCGTTATTCTTGCCGCCAACGTACTGACCAGCACAAGCGCATCTTACATTAGGTTGGAAACTGATAAGGATGCGATTAAAGCCGGCGACCGGTTTGCTCTAGATGTATATGCGTACGCGCACGTTCCGGTAAACGCGGTTGACGTCACCTTACGCTTCAACCCCAAAGCGGCGGAGGTTGTCAGTGTAGACCGCGGACAGTCCGTGCTTACTATTTGGACGGAAGATCCTACCATTGAGAGCGACCGCGTCATTTTGCGCGGTGGCACGTTCCGGCGGGGTTTTCTGGGGGAACACCGCATTGCCACCATTGAACTACAAGCTAAAGAGACCGGCACGAGCGAATTTACAACCGCCGACGTGCTCCTACTTGCCGGCGATGGGCGAGGCACACCGGTTTCGCTCGCAGAAACGGCTGACTCAAAACTCAACCTATACATTTATGATGAAAATACGGCACCGTCCGATATTGGAGTGAGTGTTGAAATTAACATCCTAGCAGATCTCGATGGTGATGGAAAAGTGAGTCTACGGGATGTGAGTACTTTTATGGTGGCCTGGGCAAGCCAGAATCAAACGTACGACTTCAACAACGACGGTCGAATGTCATTTAAGGACTTTTCAATTATTCTGGCCAATCTTTTCTTTCAGTAGAAGTTTCCGACTGTTGATAGCCGCTCTCCTTTGATCGACTGCGGGGTATGATTAGAGTGTGATGGGGAAGAGTTAGAGCGTTGTACAACGTAGAGTGCTGTTGTATGTGGCAATGCACTCTACACACGTAATACACAAATCAGCCGCCAAGAAACGCGCGAGACTTTACTCGTTTGTTTTTGCGAGCAATATTTCACTCTTTGTCGTTACCACGTTGCTGGTATCTTTTTTGTTGCAACCATTCCACAAAGCCCTTGCGCAGTCAGCAGAAGAAGAACAGCTCGATGCGCTTGTAACGGCCGACGACGTAAGTCCGCAAACGCCAATTGTGGAATCAGCAGAAGAGAGTCAAGAAGTACTGCCAGTTGCTCCCGACGTAGCGGCCGATCAAACACCTCAAACTGAAAGCATCGACGCTCCCGAGGCTGAAACGGAAGTGGATAACGGAACCACTTCAGTCGAAGCAGAAGAGACAGCTCCTGTACTACAAACTGAAAACTCAACTTCATCAGTCACCAACACCGCGACGTCCTCTCTAGACGGTGCCGAGCCAACTGCAACAAGCAGTGGCACTTTTGCTTCAACCACTGACGAAGCAACCGAACCTACCACCACACACAGTTCATCAACGGCTTCAACCAGTCTTGAAGAACAAGACAATGATCAAAGCGGAGCTGTAAACAGCGACACAAATGAAGAGGCAACTTCTAGCACGCCAATTGTCGAAACAGAAATTCCCAACGAAAACTCTGAAGAAGTAGCAGTTTCATCAGGAGGAGCCACATCGTCGACAACCACAACTCCAGTCACACAGACCATCGTTGAAGCGCAGTATTTGGTGACCGATGAAAATTTCTATCAGTTTAGCCGCCAATCGTGCGTGGCGGTCGGTGATGGAACGTACCATTGCACGACCAAGACCGACCCAGAATTAGATCAAAATGCAGTTGTCTATGCCGAGCACGGACCAAGTGGTAATATGGAAATCTTTTTACGCACCGCCAAAGGCGAAATCAGGCAACTGACCGACAACGAGTATGATGACACTGCTCCATATTATGACGCAGAAACACTTACTATTGTTTGGCAGCGACTCATCGATGATCGTTACCAAATCATTGAATACGATATTTCGGAAGCAAAAGAGTCGCAACTTACCTTTTCGAGGACTAATAATATGCAGCCAAAAGTTTCCGCCGAGGGCGTCGTGTGGCAGGCGTGGGACAATAACGACTGGGAAATTATGTATTTTGACGGAAAATATACCGACCAACTGACCGACAACATTACCCAGGACGTAACGCCAGTGATAGAAGATGGGTATATTCTGTGGAGCGTCTTGGGTAAGTCAGCGCAAGAGGCGCGCGTATATTCTTTAAAAAGCGGTGAGATGTTATCTATCACCGGACATGAAGGAGGTGTGATTGAAAACCCACGCTTTGTGCTTGTGTATGATACAAAATTTGAAAACGGTGACATCGTGACGCAGGGATTCGATCCGGTAACGGGACTATCAGCTCCCATTAGCGCCAAGCCAGCAGAGAAACCGATTGACATCCCCACTCCCGACCCTATCGGTGAAATTAGAGCGCTCATACAAAACAAATCACCTCACGAAGATGATCTCTACCTTGACAACAGTGACCAGACACCTGATGACCTTGACTTGAATCTTGCGTCAAGTAGCAACGCGACAAGCACTGACACTTTGAACCTCAAGACTTCGCAAGTAAAAGTTATTGGTGCAGACGAAACGGTAGTGGTCGGTACATCATCGATAGCCACGACTACGCCTTTTGAATTGACAGACTTTGATCTCGTTATCACGAAAGACGCCACCAGTAGCACCAGCACTAAGGGTGAAAATGCACAGTACTAACATAGGTTTTCAGCCTAAATCTCGTAGAATGGTAAAGAAATATGCTTTGGAGGACTCGATTTAAAAATCGTTGCTTAGTACCTGTAACTGGCTTCTTGCTTGCGCTTCTGTGGCTTGAACTGCTACAGGCAGTAGCACCTTATGGGTTAATCACGAGTCTCTTCGAACACGCCAACGCGGCGGAAGTGACTGTGGATACGGCCGTAAGTACCGCATCTGCGGAACATCTCTTTTTGGGGTCACAAACAGTTTTTATATCAGATCAAACTGGCTATAAATTCTATGTCGATAGTACAGGTGTCTGTGCCTACAGCAAGACCGTCAATGGCGGCACATCGTGGGGTGCGGCAGTAACAATTGACGCGCAAACCGACTGCTATAGCGTGGCTGTTTGGTATGACCAATGGACACCAGGCGATTCAGGCACCAACATTCACATCGTCACTGCTGATCCCGGTAATGATGATACGTGGTACAACCGACTCGATACTACAAGCGACACAAGACTTCTCGGTACGACGCCGGTGAGTGTAGTCACGGGGAGCGGACAGGGTGGTTCGCTTGCCGCTGGCGGCAACATGCCAAGCATCACTAAGGCAACTAATGGCGTTCTACATATCGCAGTGTCCGACAACACCGACAGTTACGTAGTTGAATGTACTTCAAGCTGTGATCTGGCGGCGAACTGGAGTGAGACTGGTACAAACCCCATGGACTTGCAGCCAGACCATTCGTTACTTCTACCACTCTCAGGCGGAGATTTGATTCTTATCCAACGCGATATTTCCGCCGACGACTTGCGTAGCAAAATATGGGACGACAGCCTCGGTGTATGGTCGCTCACATGGACAAACATCGACAACAACGCCATTGAAAACGCCACTTACGATCCTGGCTTTGCGGCGACTGTGAATGTGAGTAGCGGAGACATTTTCTTAACGTATATTGACAATGCCACGACCGGAACACTTGGTGGAAACAATGATGATGTAAAAACAGCCAAATATTCAGGTGGCAGTTGGAGTCTCACTGGAAACGTCGTCACCAACACTTCAAGGGGACTGACCCAAGTAGCGCTCGGTATTGATGCGAACACTGATACTGTGTACGTAGCGTACGCTGGTCAGACCACTGCGGGAACCGCCAATACCGCAAACGTTTACTTCGCGAGTTCAACCGCCGCCATGAGCTCCTGGGGAAATGAACAAGGACCGGTCAACACTAGCGCGGATGACATTTACGGTCTTGATGTAAATAACTACAACGATGAGCGTCTCTATGTCACTTGGTATGGAGCTACTCCAGACGATATCTTTGGCGACACGCTCGCTGATGTGAGTCCAGCTACGGTGTTATCGAGTTTGAATTTACAGACGAGTGAAGTGCGAGCCAGCACCACAGATTTTTTTGTGGGCGGAACATTTGTAGTCAAAGAAAATATTACCAGTCGAAATGTCACGGACATTACTATTGCAGAAACTGGTACCGTCGATGCCGCCAACGCGATTGACAACATACGGCTGTACTATGAGCTTGATACCTCAAACCCGTACACATGTGCCAGTGAGTCATTCGTCGGCACAGAGACACAGTTTGGTAGCACTGACACCAATGGTTTTTCAGGTAGTAACGGTACCACCGCCTTTTCTGATTCTGTATCCATTTCTCCCACCGCGGCAATGTGCGTGTACGCCGTGATGGATATTTTAAAATCAGCCGCCGACGGCTCTACGCTCGAGATTGAAATTTCGGCACCAGAAACCGACGTACTGGTTAGTGGCGGCGTAGTCGTCGTACCTTCGACAACGATTTTGCTTAGCGGTGCAACGAACGTCGTTTCGGCAAATCTCACGCAAACGCACTATCATTGGAGGAACGATAATGGCGATGAAACACTCGCTACCTCACGAACTGTAGGCAGTGAAGATACTACCATTGGGGCCTTACAAAAAAATTCACCAATACGAGTGCGAATCGGTGTTTCAAACGAAGGCTCAACCTCGTCACTACCGACAACCTTGCGGCTCGAATATGCGGAAAACACATCAACCTGTAGCGAACAAGCAGTCTGGACAGACGTTGGCGCGACAGACGACGATTGGAATATATACGATTCGACGTTTTTAGCAAACGGTAGTGACACCACCGATATTGCTGTCGGAAATGGTGGCGTGAGTAATGAAAACAGTGTTTTTCTCACACCAAACGGCGCTGTGCGAGACACTAATTCAGAAACCGGATCACTGACGTTTGGCACTACCAACTGGACGGAAATCGAGTATTCAATCATCGCCTCAACCACCGTTTCGGAAGGCGACAGCTATTGCTTTCGGGTCACGAGCGGCGGTGAGGTACTTGATGCCTACAACAACTACCCCCAAGCTACCATTGCCGCCGACGTACGAGTGCGCGCCACGAGCACACAAGTAGCGAGTCTGGATATTCCAACTACAAACGCGTACATTGGCGGCGTCTTTTCACTCACTGAAAATACCAGCGCTCGCAATGTTACCGGCATTACCACAACTGAAACCGGCACCATCGACGCCGCCACCGGGCTCGCAAACATTAGAATTTTTTATGATTTAGATACCAGCAACCCATACGACTGTGCAAGTGAATCGTACGGAGGAACGGAAAATCAATTTGGCGCCACTTCGTCTGCCTTTAGTGCCGCAAACGGTATTGCGTCCTTTTCAGATTCGGTTCTAATATCAACCACCTCGACGATGTGTGCGTACACGGTCCTCGATGTCGCCGAGAGTGCGCAAAATAGCGAAACAATAAACATCACCATTAACTCTGCTTCGAGTGATGTGACGGTGACCGGCGGCGGCACTGTATCGCCCAGTACGGAACTTGACCTCAATGGTTCGACAACTGCGTCCGGTGCGGTGGTTATAGAGACTGGTTACCACTGGCGAAACGATGACGGCGATGAATCTGCTGTCGGAGCCACCTCCGCGACTGGCGGTAGCGCCAACACCGCGCTCGTGGACTTTAGTAAAACATCGCCGATTCGATTGCGGGTGCAACTTTCAAATCAAGGGTCCACGACCTCAGTGCCCAGGCGTTATGGTTTGGAATACGGCATTAAAAGTACCACCTGTGATGCGGTTGGTGTGTGGTCAGATGCGGATGGTGGAGGACTTTCGTGGAGTATGTTCGATTCATTAAATTTGACCAATGGCAACGACACTACAGATATTGCAGAGAGTGCCGGTGGTATCGCGAACCCACCCGGGCAAACATTCTTAAGCGGAAACGCGGGCGTGCGAGATGTTGAGTCGTTTTCGGCCACTACCACTTTAACTAACTCTCAGTTTGTTGAACTTGAGTACAGTCTTACGTCAACAGAGGACACACCGTACGAAACAACTTTTTGCTTTCGAGTAACACAAAACGGCCTGCCACTACTACAGTATGATCAGTATGCAGAAATTACCATTGAACCAAGGCGCGATTTCCGCATACAACGGGGAGAATCCACTGTAACCGGCACCGGCCTTACCCTCACTGCCGGTGTGGATTACGTCGCGCCAAGTTCTTCATCTTCGGCATTTGTTCGAATCACAAACTCACATCACACTGGAGCTGGTAGAAACTCCGGCGGGGGCAACCAAAACGCTGACGATTACACCGCCTACATCTCTAACCCCGACAATCTTGTAACCAGCTTTACCATCGCCCGTGACACCGACTCGATCAACAATACGTACGTGGCCTGGGAAATAATTGAATACATTGGGCCGGCTGATGGTGATAATGAAATGATTGTTCGTGGACATGGTCGGCTTTCGCCTAGCGCTACTAGCAACTTTGCCACTGGCACCGCTCTTTCCAACGTGAACACCGACGCAGACGTAGTGGTGTTCGTGACCGGACAATTTCATAACGGCGGCGTGCGTACGGAAGGCTTCTCACACCAGTTCACTTCCTCCTGGAGTGCGGCAACCAACGAACCAGTTTTCAGGCGAGGGGCAAACGGCGGCAATGTCGGGCAGGTAAGTTACGCAGTAGTTGAGTTCACTGGCCTCAACTGGAAAGTACAGCGCGTGGAGCACGCCTACACTGCAGTCAACACCGTTGAAACCGAATCTATCACTGCCGTCAACAGTTTAAGTAGAACTTTTATACACACGCAGAAGCGGTATAACTCATCAGCGGTGATTGCAGATTTTGGTCACGAAGTGTGGCTTTCAAGCATTGGTGCAGTGTCATTTCGACTCGATGCGAATGCGATAGTGACAAATAGCCCAGTATCGGTGGTCTGGGTAATTGAAAATACTCAATCGGGTACAGGCGCCATGACTGTAGAACGAAGTACCGGTAACACGACCGGTGGCACCGAACCAGTTATAATTTCCATACCAATCAGCACACCTCTCAATGCCACCAATAACGCTTCAATCTTTTTTACCACCACCGTAAACCAGACTGGTGACAGTATGCCGATACCAATTGTTGGAGGTTACATTACTTCAACAACAAGCTACCAATTTTGGCGGAGCGAGGCCTCCGGCGGAGGTGCACTCACGTATCGAACCGAAATTGTGCAGTGGCCGGCGGCGGATTTGGCAATGCGACAAAACTACTATCGCTTTTATGTTAACAACAATACTCTTACTCCAGATGACGCGTGGCCGGTAGGTACCTCAACCAACTTAGGTGAAAACACTGCCATCACGGCAGTTGACGAACCTCTGTCTGACGGGGATCGCATCCGCATTCGCATGTCGGTTCGTGTTGATAACGCGACACTGCCAGCTGGTTTCCTCACGGCCAAACTTCAGTACGGCACCCTTACCACTACCTGTTCGGCGGTCGCATCGTGGTCGGATGTTGGCGGGCTGGCCAGCAGTACCATTTGGCGCGGTTATAACGCGAACGCCGTAGCCGATGGCGCTTCACTAAGTACCGATCCGCCGGGGGTTGGAGATCTATTGATTTCTGTTGCCGACGTGGCCGGCCGATACGTTGAACAAAATCCAGCCAGCGCCAACGAATTCGCCGTGCTACGGACGGAAGATGTGGAGTACGACTGGATAATCGAGCAAAACGGAGCATCGCAACGCACAAACTACTGCTTTCGGATGGTTCAGGCGGACGGTACCGAACTTGATGACTATTTTTATTACCCACAACTTCGCACAGCTGGCTACTCACCGGCCACTCAAAATTGGCGATGGTTTGAAGACGAAACGAATGAAACGCCCACGAACGCTCTCGCCGCTGAAAATATCGCTCCTTCCGATGTTGACAAGGGTAGTATTCTTAAGTTGCGGGTAACAGTCGAAGAACTCAAAAACCTAACCCAAGCAAATGCAAAGTTTCGTTTACAGTACTCTACCAGCCCGGACTTCAGCACTACCAGCGAACTGGTAGCCACCTCAAGTTGTGTTGACGCATCGGTGTGGTGCTACGCTGACGGGGCGGGGGTTGATAATGTGCTTATCACGACCAGCGTCTTAAGTGACAGTGAAGCCTGTGTGGCTGGCGCAGGCAACGGATGTGGCGTTCATAACGAATCAGGAACTGCCAGTAACGGCTTTACGCACAGCGCCGGCCGGGCCATCGAAAATGAGTTCACTATTCAGTACACCAATGTCGATTTAAATTTTGGACAAGTGTACTACTTTCGTTTATATGATGTCACAAACAACGAACCAGTCGCCGCCAATCTGGGAGAATCGTACCCTTCAATCGCAGTCGAATCGGCGCGTCTCTCTTTCACGGTCGGGGGCTTGCCAACCGGCACTTCAGCAGAAGGGATTCTACTTGACGCCACCTCAACCGCAACTGCTATCGCGTACAGTACGTTACTTTTCAATAGCGATTACGAGACTGCTCAAAGAATAGCCATAAACACAAACGCCACCGAGGGGTATCAAGTGCTTATGTACGCGCGACAAAATTTAAGTAATATCTACGGCGATTCAATTCCAAACATTTTTAGTACCAACTCCGTGCCGTTAGGCTGGGATACGGCCTGTCAAGCTACCAGTACCGGCTGTTTTGGCTATCATACAAGCGACGGAACGCTTTTCGGCGGTTCGGCACGATTTGCTCCATTTGACTCTTATGCCGCGTTTGAGTCTACTCCTCGGGAGATTATGTATAGCTCTATTCCAGCAACAGATACGCGAGATGTGGTTTTTCGCCTCAAAGTCTCAGAATTACAGCCTGCCGGCGACTACGAAACCGAAATTGTGTATATAGCTGTGCCCATCTATTAAGTGATATGATACCCATGATGAAGTGCGCGAAATTACTGGTTGGACTCCTCTTTTTTTTGTCTGGCGCTGACGTCTCCTACGCCGCTGACCTTTCCGTTCGGCCATTTCTGATCGACAGGGAAGTCGTCGGGCGAGATTACGTGACCGAGACTGTCGCGCTCACCAATGAGACCGATCGGAAACTAATAGTCTTCGCAACAGTGAATGAAATCAGTGTTGACAGTGACGGTACCATTAAAGAATTCATCTCTCCGATAATGACAGACCGGACGAATACCATCACCAGCTGGGTTGAGATTTCCCGTGGTCGTATAGAACTCGAGCCGAGAGAGACCAAAACCGTACCGTTGTCGTTTCGCATTCACCCGAATCCGGTGCCGGGTGAGTATCACGCATTTATTGGTTTTGTGCCCGCGTCCAAGCGTCCGGCCGCAGAACGCATCGCCGAAGCGGGCGACGCCGATGGTGTGATTGTGAAATTGAGCATTGCTGATAAAAGCCAGGAATTTCTACGTATTTCGGGTTTTCTAATTGACCGCTTCGTCACAAAAGACGAACAAAGGAAAGTGGCCATTGAAGTTGAAAATTTAGGAGACGTTCCGGCTACTCCCGTTGGGGAAATAATATTTTTTGATTCAGCGGGCCAGGAAGTTGTGGCTGTGCCTGTGAACAGCGAGGCGACCGCCATTGCTCCGGGAGAAAAGCACACGTTGGAAAGTATAATACCGTTTGAAGACAAGCTGGGGCGATACAAGGCGAATCTTTCACTGCAATATGGTACTAAACAGCGCGCGACGATCTACGACACCGCCCAGTTTTACATGATGCCGTTCCATATAATGATATTCATTCTGGCTCTCGTGGTGCTGGTGTCTCTCGGACTCGCATTCCTCCTTAGGCGTGCGTTTCGTGAACATAATGAAGACGTCGAGGGGACGAGTCTACCCATGTATGTAAGAAGCGGTCATAATCCAAATCCGAAGCATCATGACATTGATTTATCTAAGAAAATTTAGCTTTGTCTTTTTATTCTCGGTATTTTTGGCGCTTCAAGCTCCAAAGGTGCTGGCGCAAGACGCGGTTTCTCTCAGTGTATCGCCAACTATTTTTGAAATGACCGCCAACCCTGGCCAAACCTGGGAAAGTAACGTGCGTGTTATCAACATAAACTCCTTTCCGTTACGCGTGTATGCCGATGTTGTAAATTTTAGACCTCTCGACGAAAGAGGCACCTCTGAATTCATTCCGGTAATAAAAGATGAAGCTGACAAAACGACATTTGCCGAATGGATCACGGTGCCCGACGGTGAAATTATTGTACCTGCCGAACAGACACTGCAAATACCGCTCACCGTTACAGTGCCAGTAGATGCCGCTCCTGGCAGTCATTTTGCCGCAGTGCTTATTGGTACCGAGCCGCCGGTCACCGCCAAAGAAGACACCAGTGTAGAAACTGCACAAATAGTCACTTCATTACTTTTTTTGCGAGTCACCGGCGACATAGTGGAAGACGGCGATATTCGTTCATTCAGAGCGACCAAAGGGGTAGTAAATACGCCAGAAGCCACCTTGGAACTTCGCTTTGAAAATAAGGGTAACGTGCACCTCCAGCCACAAGGAGAAATCAAGATCTTTAATATGTGGGGCCAAGAGCGCGGAGTTATACCGGTAAATCAGCATACGCTGTTTGGCAACGTACTGCCAACGAGCGTCCGAAATTATTCATTTACCTGGACGGGGGAGTGGTCACCGGCCGATATCGGGCGCTACCGCGCAGTGGCGACGCTCGCTTACGGAACAGAAAACCGCCAATTTGCCAACAGCGCAACCGCGTTTTGGCTGATTCCGTGGAAAATTTTAATCGGTACGTTGCTCACCATAGTGGCTATGGTTTTGATTTTTACGCAGCTTATCAAAATGTACGTCAGACGCATGTTGCTACTCGCCGGGGTATCTCCTGACACGCAGGTGCACTCATCATCTACGCCCGCTCTTCACGCCAGGAGAAAAATTTCCGTGGTCGCTCCGCTTGAAGCCGGTATTCTTGATTTGCGAGCGGAACTGCGAGCCAAGGGGAGCACTCTTGGTGCCGCGCCAATAATCATTAAATTTTTACGCGCCAACACACTATTTTTTATTGCCATTCTCTTAGTGGTTGGAACAGTGGCTGCGATCGCATGGTACTTTGCCAACGCCTTGACCGAAAAGAAAAGCTTTGAAGTCACTGCCTTCGATGCTGGACCGGAAATGACCCTTAATTCTGACGAACTTGAGTATCAGGCGCTGGCAGCAACTTCAAGCAAAAATGAAACTCCTGCTGAGAATCTCACACCCATTACCATTGTGAACCGAAGCGGGATAAATGGTGCGGCGGCGGAGGCACGTGTACTGCTTGAGCGAGAAGGATACACAGTTGATAAGCTTGAGACCGACCTTGGTGTCATCGAGAGGCGGAGCGTTATTGTGTACACCAAAGAACACGCCGACACGGCACTTGAGCTCAGCACGTTGCTTGGGAATGCACTTTTGTCTTCGTATGCGCCAGCGGCGGCTGATGAGGATGAAACTACAGCCATCACAATTTATGTGGGAACAGATGTCGCACGGCCATAAGGTATACTACACAACGTGAGCACAAAATCGATAATTCTACTCGCCATTGTCTTTGGCCTTTTGGTACTAGGTATGTTCGTTTTTGCGTACTTGTACCAGCAAGAACAGGGGCAACTGCCATCAGCGGAAAAGCTTTTGCCGCAGGCGTTCAAATCATATGAATAAGCAGTCGCTCATCTGGCTTTTTGGATTGTTATTTGTTGCCGTGGTACTGGCCGTCGCTACGTGGTTTAGTCTCAACGAAACCGCGAGTCGTTCGCTTAAAGAAAGTGCCGCCGGAGTGGCCCTCACAGAGCCAGGCGAAACAGCGTTGTACACCGACCTTTCAGGCAACTCTTTAGACCTAAGTAATTATTTGGGCAAAATTTTGATCGTGCACTCGTGGGCAAGCTGGTGTCCGCAGTGCGTGACTGAGTTGCAATTTCTCGATCAGCTTGGTCTGGAGTATCAGGATCGCCTCCAAGTGCTCGCCATCAACCGTGCCGAACCGGCCGCCACCGCCGAACGTTATCTTGCGGCGGTGGCGGCTGGCGACCGCATAAAATTTCTCCTTGACCCCGCTGATCACTTCTATACATCCAATAATGGCTACGCCATGCCAGAGACCATTGTGTATGAAGAGAGCGGTGCAATCGTTCTTCATGTGCACGGTGAAATTGATAAAGTAGAGCTAAAAACAAGGCTTGAAGAGCTACTCAGCGAATAACCCTTTACAAAATATAGCATATATGCTATACTAACCCCAGGATAGTACATCCGATGTAAAAGGCCCCACTGACATTTAGTCGGAGCCTTTAGTCGAAAGGGTTTCGGGGCCATAACGCACTTTGTTATGAGAAAGGCCATTGGATTCCTCATCATTTTATGGGGACTATCGCACGTATTTTCATCCAGCTTATCGGCACTTGATGATGCCGCCAGAGAATCATTTCGAACCATCGAAGCCGCCGCTCTGCTCTCCCAAGAGCAACTACATAAGCTATGAGCCCGCTAGGTCTGGTACACACCAGGTCTTTTTTAAAATAGAAATCTTATACTGTATAATAAAGGCATGAAAGTGAGTCATGCCGTCGAGTATAGCTTTTTCTTCATCCTGCTCGGTCTCGCCGGTTATATGGTATGGCTCATTTTTCAGCCGTTCATAAGTGCTTTGGCGTTGTCAGCCATTATCGTCACGATTTGTTATCCTTTTTATAATCAAGTTCGAAAAGTACTTCCAAAAAAAAGCAAAAATCTGGCCGCGCTTCTCACAACTTTGACCGTACTGGTCTTGATTGTCATTCCACTCGTGTTTTTGTCTTCTCTCGTAGTACGCGAGGCGGTTAGCTTTTACCAATCGCTGAGCTCGGGCCAGGAACTTTCGTTTGACCAGGCACTCAATTCGCTCGAAGCCACTATCAGTGGTTACTTGCCAGGTTTTACCCTCGACCTTACCGGGCAAATAAAACAAATCACCGAATGGCTGATTGGAAATTTGGGCGCCATATTTGCCGGTACGCTTTCCACCCTTTTTATTTTTATGATTTCCTTGATCGGCTCTTTTTATTTCTTCCGAGATGGGAAACAATTTCTTCAGCTATTAATTAAGGCAAGTCCGCTCCCAGACAAGGAAGACGAAATTATTTTTAAGCGTATGGCGCAGGCGGTGCGAACGGTTGCCATGGGGACACTTCTGGTTTCGGTTATTCAAGGTGCACTGGTCAGTGTGGGTTTGGCGATGGTTGGTATTGACCGTTTTGTTTTGCTTGGTTCGGTGGCCGCTCTTTTGGCTATCATACCGGGTGTCGGCACTTCAGCGATAACGTTGCCGACAGCTTTGTATTTGATTGCGACCGGCAACGTGGTACATGGAGTCGGCCTTTTGATTTGGGCCATTTTTGTGGTCGGTATGGTTGACAACCTGCTTGGACCGCACCTCATGAGCCGAGGCAATAACTTACATCCGTTTATCATTTTAATTTCTGTCCTTGGCGGTTTGTCTTTGTTTGGCCCGATAGGTTTTATTGTGGGACCAGTCGTGGTCACGCTCTTTATTGTACTGCTTGAGATATACAATCAATATATTATTAAAGAAAGGTCGCTTACTACATTGTGAGAATGACATGGTAAACAAAAAGCAAGTTGAGACAATTTTAAAAATTAATGGCCTCACGTCCAGATCACCAGACGAGCAAATTCGTTCACTGTTGCTTAGCGCGCGTTTTAATAAAGATGAAATTGATACGGCGCTCTTGGTTTTGCGTGAAAATAAAATTACCAGGCAACAAACTCTTGACGGACTTCACAAAGTATTTCGTACAGACAATGCATTAAAGCCAAGAGAAATTTCCTCACTACTTGGTGTCGATATGAACGTTGATACTTTGCCGGTATCGACCAGGCGTCGGGCGATTGTTGGCTGGCAGTTTATTTTGGTGTGGCTTTTGGCTGTCATGTTGGCGGTCACGGGCATTCTTTTCTACATGTACGTCAATAACATTGGACTCTTTCATCCATCAACACATTTGCTATCCTTAAATTAATGCTAAAGATACAGACTTTTTTTAGGGTTTTTCTCGTCATATTTTTTATACAAGTATCGCTGTTACACCCCTCGCTGACGTTACCTTTTCCGCAGAGTTTATACGGCGTGCTTCAGCCCATTGTGGAAGCCGAGAAGAAGAATGCGGGAGCTAGGTTGTCCTATGCTCATTTTTCCAGTCACGTCGATCAAACCTACGATTCACTCACTTTCGTTGGTGATATTCTGCTGGCACGAAATGTTGAATACTTAATGCAAAAGCAGGGTACAGAGTATCCTTTCGCCGGTCTCAATCTTTCCTTGATTGGGAACAACTCAGCGGTGATTGGGAATTTTGAAGCCGCCATTCCGCAAACTCATATCAGAACACCGACCGAGCAGATAACTTTTTCTGTCGCCACGAGCGCTGTTCCGGTTTTAAAAAAAGGTGGTATTACCCATGTATCACTCGCCAATAATCACGCACATGATTTTGAGGCAGAGGGCTTGAAGCACACCAAAAAAGTCCTTGAGATGAACACCATTTCGACGTTTGGAGAACCAGACTCGGTCAGTAGCGAGTCGGTGAATTACGTGCACATTAAAGATCAGACAGTGGCACTGATTGCCTTGCAGGGAATTGGAATGGAAACAGCACCCGTCAGTTGGCGAAGCCTTATCCGCCGAGCAACAAAACAAAGCGATATCCAAATTGTATTTATTCACTGGGGTGACGAGTATGCGTTGCGACACTCACCAGCGCAGGAACAATTGGCTACTGAGTTAGTGACAACCGGCGTCGATCTCATTATCGGTCATCATCCGCATGTGGTTGAGGACATTGGCGTAATAGAGGGTGTGCCGGTTTTTTACTCAATAGGCAATTACATCTTTGACCAATACTTCAGTAAAGACGTGCAAGAGGGGTTGGTGTTGCACGTCTACGAAGACAGTGGCTGGTATGTTCATTTGCTTCCGGTTTCAAGTCAGGGATCTTTATCACAACCCCACAAAATGAGTGATTTAGCACACCAAAAATTTCTGCGCTCCCTGGCTCGCAAAAGCCAGGGTGAGATAAGAGCGGATATTGAAAGGGGTAGGATCGCTCTACTTAACTTGGCGGTTGCAACTTCATCAAAAATGGCTATGATTAGGCGATAAAAATCGTAAATATGTTCAGTAAATTTGAATTAATCGGTGCTGGTATCGCAATTGGTTTGATGGCTTTAGCTTTATATGTCGGACGCGTAGATACAATCTTGACTCGTGCCGGCCTGCCAAATCAGGCTGCCGTGGCGCAAAGTGGCGTGGTGGTGGTTGGCAAAAGCGCGGACATAAACCAAGCTCGCACCGATGCGTATTTACAAGCTGTTGATGATAGTGGTAATTTCAACCGTATGGTAGTCGACGATATAAAAGTTGGCACTGGCCGAGCCGCAGCCGCTGGCGATTCTGTGCTCGTGCACTATGTTGGTACCTTACAAAATGGACAGGAATTCGACAACTCGCGGCGTCGTGGCCAAGCATTTGCGTTTACCGTCGGCGCTCGTGAGGTGATTGCGGGTTGGGAACAGGGTGTGGTTGGTATGAAAGTCGGAGGCCAACGTATTCTTGTGATACCACCAGATCTTGCGTACGGTGATCGTGCGGTTGGCTCGATTCCTGCCGACTCCACGTTAGTGTTTTCAATTGAACTTCTCGAGATCAAGTAATGGCAGACCGACCTCTTTCATTTGAAATTGTAAAACGACAGCCCGGCACATTAGGCCGGGCTGGTGTTATTCATACTCCTCATGGCGACATCGAAACGCCGGCGTTTGTGGTGGTGGGCACAAAGGGAACGGTGAAAAGCGTGAAGCCAGAAGATATGCGTGAGTATGTGGGCAACCAAGTGGCTTTGGCTAACACGTACCATCTTTTTCTGCAACCTGGCGACGACGTGGTGAAGGAAGCCGGCGGACTCCACCGCTTTGCCAACTGGAATATGCCGACCATGACCGATAGCGGTGGTTTCCAAGTGTTTTCGTTAGGTGCCGCTTTCGGTAAGGGAGTGACAAAATTTGCCAAAAGTGAGGCGAATGAGGAAACCATACAACCGCACGCTTTGAATGTGTACTCTAAAGAGTTCGCCATCGAACACGGCAAACTTTGCATTATCGATGAAGAGGGTGTCACTTTCACCTCGCATCTGGACGGCTCGTTGCATCGATTTACCGCCGAGCGCTCAATTGAAATTCAACACAATATCGGTGCCGACATCATCATTGCGTTTGATGAATGTACCAGCCCAACCGCCGACTATGAATACCAAAAGGAAGCAATGAACAGAACACACCGCTGGGCAAAACGCAGTATTTTGGCCCATAAGCAAAATTATCAGGCGCTTAAAAAACAAGGTTTGTACGGGGTGGTGCAGGGCGGGGGGGGGGGGGGGG